>Ga0302271_10000090_pt1 | contig 73814 bp, 42 predicted proteins | sample III_Bog_N1_1_FD_198767 | JGI IMG/M metagenome (GOLD analysis project Ga0302271, IMG submission 198767) | Peat permafrost microbial communities from Stordalen Mire near Abisko, Sweden - III_Bog_N1_1 | ecosystem: Environmental > Terrestrial > Soil > Wetlands > Peat | place: Sweden: Abisko...
ACTTCTCAATATAGTTTACGCTTAGGAAGTTATAGTGGAGTAACTTTAGATATCTTATCTAATAAATTATATATTAGTGCTCTTTCTGATTTTACTCCAAAATCTTTATTAGTTACTTTAACAAAAAGTGGAGTAGATGTTAGAAGTTTGTTTTGGAGTCTTAGTTATTCAAAAGATGGACAAGCTGGTGCTCCTGGAAATGATGGTGCACCTGGTAAAGATGGAACAAATGGTTCTCCTGGTGCAAAAGGAGATGTAGGGCCTTCTTTAACTTATGAGGGAGAATGGAGTTCTACAACACATTATTACAATAGAGTTACTGTACGCACTGTAGTTAAAAGAACTATTGCCTCAGTTATTACTTATTATATTACTAAGTTATCTACTACAGGAAATGATATAGATTTTGGCACTGCTCAGAATCCAGAAACACATCCAGCTTTATGGGAAACTTTTGCTGGACAATTTACTAGTGTAGCCACTGGTTTATTATTAGCTGAGAATGCTGTAGTTAATATAGCTGCTAATAATACTTTGTACATAGGTGCAAGCGGTGCTGCAGGAATTTCAGCATTAGGATGGAAAGGAGATAGTAATGGATTTCAATCTATGAGGACTGATAGTGGAGGAATAACTCCTTTAACTATTCTTAATGTAGATGGAAGTTTCATTACACAAAAAGGAACTATTGGAGGATGGACTATTGATGCTACTAGTATTTCTAGTCCTGGTAATTTAATTAAGTTAAATTCTGCGGGACATATTGATATTCAAAGTACTGGTTATTTAAACATTGGGAGTAATATCTCTTTAAAAGGAAATAGTGTCTCAAATTTTGGAGGGTTAAATATTGGAACTGATGGTACTTTATATGCTGATAAAGCTGGTACTCGCACATTTCAAATTAGTCCTAATGGGGATTTTCTATTCAATGGTAATTTTTATTTATCTAATCAGGCCGGTGGTAATGTTACTGCTGCATTCTCAGATTTATTTGATGTTATTTTAAACCCAGATGGTGTTACCATTAAAGCTTTAGTAAGTAAAGTAAATTTTGCTTCTAAAGGAGATATTACAGCATACCAAGTAGGTGCATTAGATTCTACTACAAATGGTGTCTTAGCTTTATTAACAGGGACAGGTCCTATTTATAAACCATCTGATACAGAAGTGGGTTTAAGATATGATACAGGACAATTTCAATTATCAGGAGGAAATACTTTACAAATAATTCCTTCAGTTCTAATACCACAAAGTGCTTTAGATTTAAAATTAAACGTATCACTAAAAGGTTCTGCAAATGGTTTAGCAGAATTAGATGCGAGTGGATTTGTAAAGAACACACAGTTACCTAGTTATGTAGATGACGTTTTAGAGTTCTCAACAAAACCTTCTTTTCCTACAATAGGAGAGACTGGTAAAATTTATGTTGCATTAGATACAAATGTTACTTATAGATGGAGTGGTTCAGTATATGTTGTCATTGGTTCTGACTTAGCTCTTGGAGAAACTTCTGCTTCAGCTTATCGTGGAGATAGAGGAAAGATTGCTTATGACCATACATTCTTAACAACAAATCCTCATGGTGTTACTAAAGCACAAGTGGGTTTATCTTTAGTTGACAATACAGCCGATTCAACTAAATCAGTTAGTTATGCTTCAGCAGCAGGTACTGCAACAAATTGGAGTGGTTCGGGTGCATTAGGTTCAGCAGCATACGTTAACACTTCAAGTTTTGCACCTTCAGGTTATGGTGTTGGCGGTTCGCCTGTGGTTACAACTGATGCAGACAATTATAAATTAACTGGAGATTATTATTTTGTAACACCTATAGCACATTCACCACAAGCATATTTTCAAGCTCATGTTATGGGTTCAAGCAATGGCGACTTTGCTCAAATAGGAGTAGCTTCGACTAATGAATTTCATTTTAGATGGGGCACAGGTACATGGCACAAAGTATGGAATGATGGAAATTTAAACCGTTCAGACGTTGCTTTTGCTGCAAGTACAGGGTCATTTTATAGCAATGTGATAGTAAATAGCAATGCTGCTGATATTGTAGCATTAACACTAAACGCAAATACAAATCACGGAGTCAGACAAAATTTTTATAATCAAAATGCTTCTGGTTTATATAATTTTCAGATTGGAAGTAATATAACTGCGAATAATGCTTTTGAAATTTTAGCATCTACAGCATTGGACGGAAGCGGTTTTAGTAATGTTTTTAAAATTACAAATACAGGTGTAGCAACTTTTGCAAGTAGTATTAATCTTGGAGCATTACAACAAATAATTTGGGGTGGTGGTTACGGTTCAGGCAAACCATTGATTGAAGGTTCAGCCGCTGGAATGAATGTTTATCCCAAAGGAAATTTAAATGATGGTATATTTAACGTAATTGGTACAATTAGGGCAACTGTAGCGGCATCTGTTGGGGGGTTCAGGGTTGATGGGGGTAATCCGCCAGATGGTTATGGATTAGAAATATATTATGATGCCGCATCAAAGGAAACGAGATTTAATGCTCTTGATAGAGGTATAACCTATACTTGGCATCCAATGGTTTTTAATGCTTCAAATTATGCATTTGGAGGTGTTGCAGTTTTTAATAATAGTGTTACTGTGCCTGTTTTACAAATTAATACAGCAGCTGGTGCAAATTCTCAAGATGCAATACTATTAACAAAAGCAAATGGATATGGAACGGCAGCAATCCAACAGTATTATAGTACATATTTAGATTATGGTCTTGGATTATCAATACAAGGTGAAAATAAATTTACACTTAATCAATTAGGTAATGCAGTTTTTAATGGTTCAGTTGCAGCAAAAAATTTAGCATCAGTTGGTGATTCAGGTGTTGCAGCAGGTGTTGCAAGTAGCTCAATAAGATTACTAGGTAATGGTTTAGCACATTCAAATATTGCTTGGCAACCAAATGAAAGAACAATATCTTTTCATACATCAATAGCAGGATTGGGATTAGATGATTATTGGGGTGCTGTTAGTCTTTATGCAGGTGGCGTTATTACAACTAATTCATCTTTTAAAACGACTTCACCTGTTTCATTAGTCGGTAATTATGATACAAATACAACAGAAGATAAATGTATTTGGACAATTGGAACAGGATGGAATACAGTTGCAACAATGTACGGTATTGGCTACGATTACGAAGTTCAATCAGGTTTTGGACATTCAATCTTTTTTAAAGCAGCTGGTAATAAGCATACTTGGATTAGTTTATCAACTGGTAATATCTATACAACTGGCTCATTTGTTGCAGGCGGTGAAATCACAGCCTATAGCGACAGACGTTTAAAATCAAACATTCAACCATTAACTTTAAGAGGTGATTTAAAACCAATGACATATGAAAAAGATGGTAAACAGTCAATTGGTTTTATTGCTCAGGACGTACAAGAACTTTATCCTGAGTTGGTGAAAGGTGAGGGTGAAGAAATGTTGAGTTTGAATTATGGGCAATTAACAGCAGTTTTATATGCTGAGATATTAGAGTTAAAAAATAAGATTAAGAAACAAAATAAAAAACTTAAAAAATTAAAAAATGGAAAATGAAGTAAGAACAGAAATTGTGAAAACAACATTAACAGGCACCATTGAAGGTAAGAGTGTTGTGATTAATTATGAGAATGAATTAGGAAAATTACCAACAAATGTAGGTGCTACTTGTAATATTCCAAATACAGAGAATCCTATGGAAAATACAAACATTAATGTTAGTGTAAATATTATGGGCAATAAAAATATCATTGTTAATGGAGCTCCTGCTCTTGGAAATATTTCTATGATATTATCAGGAATAGAATCTACTATACAAGGAATTTTAACTAATCCTCCAGTAGTATAGATAAATTAAAATAAAGGGCACTTATGCGCTCTTTATTTTTAAAATATTTGTATCTTTGCACATTAATGAATTAATAATTTTAATATGACACACGCAGACATTAGATTCCTATGGGAAGCCTTGAACGTATTTATTAAATACGTCGCAGATAATGATATAAAAAATCACTATCTAAATTATGGATTAAAAAAGAATGGTATAATTCTTGAAAAAGAATTTAAGTTAATACAAGAAAGTACATCTCAGAGACTTATTGAATTAGAAAGAAAAGCTATTGAATTAGGTAATGCTAAACTATCTGATTCCACAGAAAGAACTGATAGTACTCCATACCTTTTAGGATATGTAGAATTAACAGAAGAAGAAAAAGTAGAACATACTGTATTAGCACAGGAATTCAACACATTTTTACAGACTAAAAATGACACAAAATTATATATGTTGAAGTTTAGTGTAGAAGAAATGAAGAAATTACCTTTAACTTGGCAAATGAGTAATATTTTAGCCAATTTTGTAGAAGAATAAAATTAAACCCCTTAATACCAATTGATTATGAAAGAATTTAATGATTATTTTACAGTAATATTAGGTCATGAAGGGGGATTAGTGAATAACCCAAATGATCCAGGAGGTCAAACTAAATATGGAATCTCTTTATTATTTATAAAGGGACTTACTTTAGCTGATGGAGATATAGATCATGATGGAGATATAGATAGTAATGATATTAAAGCACTTACTATAGAAGATTCCAAGGAACTTTATAAAAAGTTCTTTTGGAATCCTTTGCATTTAGAGAAACTTGTAAATGAGGAACTAAAACTAAATTTATTTGATCACGGAGTAAATGCAGGGACTAAAACAGCAGTTAAATTACTACAAAGGATCCTATCATTAGATGATGATGGATCTATTGGTAACATGACTATTACTGCTGCCAATAATTACACAGGAAATATTATTGAGGAGTATAAGAAAGCACGAGAAAATTATTATTTAGCCATTATAGCTAAAAATCCTAAACTTAGTGTATTCAAAAATGGCTGGTTCAATAGAATAAAAACAACAAAATTTAACTCATGAACATTTTCAACTACGATAGTTCCGCTACTTATACTGAAAAAGAAAAACAATCTGAAGATTATCTAAAAGGATGTATTGATAAAGCTATTACAGAGTTAGTCTATGATAAAGACTATTTGCGTAAAGCATATAATTATTACAACTGTACTAGAGATAAAGATCAGTTCCGACATCTAGAAGAAAACTTTGGAATTGGAAGTTCTACAGCAGTAGAATTCATTCCTTTAGTACGTAGACATATTGATGCCCTAATTGGAGAATTACTTCAATCAAAACTTAGACCAAAAATTACATGTAAGGATTCAGAGACACTTTCTAAAATAGAAAGAGAGGCTCAAAAAGCTATTTACTCAGCAGAACTTAATAGAATTAAAATTCAACTCTCTGATAATATACAAGCTATATTTGGAGAAGGAAAAGAAGCAGTAGATAAAGCAAATGAAGAGGAACTTTCTAAACTAAAAGAAATTACTAAAAGGGATTTTATCTCAGAGTATGAAATAGCTGCTCAGAATATGATAGAATTTTTTTTACAATCAAGAGAAGTAAATCTTTCTTTAAAAAGAGAAAATCTTTTTAAGGATATTCTTATTGGAGGACAGTGTTATTATAAATCTAAAACTAAAAAAGGATCTCCTGTACCAACAGTAGAAGTATTAAATCCTTTTGATGTGTTTCCAGAGTTAAATGTAAACTCCACTTATATTAACAAAAGTAGAAGAATTGTATATGTGAAATACATGTGCAAGGAAGAAATTATAAACGAGTTTGGAGATGATATGTCTAAAGATGATTTAGATCTTTTACAAGATGTAAATCTAGATAGTTTCTCACATAATGTTTATTATATACGGGCTGAATCTGGCGGTATTGTTTCTAATGTAGAGGCTACTATTCCAGGAACTTATCCGTACTACAATGATAGTTATGCTGGAAATAATAGATATCCAGTTTACTACGTAGAATGGTTAGAAAATAATAAAGTAAAAGTGGGAGAAAAAACTTTCTTTAGAATGGACCGTTATAAAGGTGCTAGAATTGGAAGTGAAATTTATCTTAATATGGGAAAAGATGATACTGTATGTAGATCTATAGAAGATCCATATAATTGTACTCTCTCTATTAATGGTGTACAATTAACTACACGTTCTGGTAAACCATTTTCCATGGTATTGTCCACTGCTAATCTACAGGATAAATATGATATACTTCATTGGTATCGTGACACTTTAATTGCAAATTCTGGAGTAAAAGGTGACTGGATTGATGTGGCTTTAGTTCCTACATTCTTAGGAAATACTCCTGAGGAAAGACTTCTAAAACATGCTGCTTATAAAAAAGCTGGAAAAGCTTTATTTAATTCTGCCCAAGAAGGTAGAGGTGTTCCTATGAATACTACATTTGCAGGATTTGATGATACTGTTTCAGGACAATCAATCCAGGCAATACAACTTGCTATTACACAAACAGAAGATATATGTAGTGCTATTACTGGAGTATTTAGAGAAAAACTAGGAGATATAGAACAACATGATGCTGTAACGAATGTTGCGGTAGGAATGAGAAATTCTGCAGTAATTACAAAACAATATTTCAACACATTAAATGGAGTAGTAAAAGAGCTTCTCACAGATATGCTAAATCTATCAAAAGCTTCTTTAAAAAAAGAATTTAAAGGATCACTTATTTTAGGTAATAGATTAACTAGAATCTTTACAGTACTCCCAGAAAACATTTCTTTTACAGATCATGATATACATATTGGAGATTCTGAAGAAATTACTAGAGATATTGAGTTGATTAAAAATATGACTATGGAATTAATGAAAGCAGGTCTTGTGGAACCAGAACTTATGTTCGAGACAATCACAACAGAGAGCTTGACTGAGTTTAAAGAAACCGGCTTAAATTCACTACATAGACAGAAAGAGGCACAAGGAGTTATGGCAAATCTACAACAACAAGTTGCTCAATATGAACAACAAATGAAAGAAGCCCAAACTCAAATCCAACAACTTTCCTCTAAAGTACAAGAAAAGGAACAAGCTGAAATTCAATTAAAACAAGCAGAACTTAAGATGAAAACTGAACAAGGTGCTGCTAAAATAAAGAATGATAAAGACTTTAATGATCAGACTGTAGGATTAAAAGAAAAACAAATACAAGCTGAAGTTCTACAACTTGCAGATAGTAACAAGAAAAATGACGAAATTAAAAATATAGGATGAACATAACAAATTATAAAACAGGCTTTACTATTGCTCCGTCAATACTAACAAATCAAATGGCAGTTACTATTGTAACCTATTTGTCAACAACAAGTAGTACTATATTAGCATCATTTGTTACTAATGATGAGATCAATTACGATTTTTTAAAAGACGGACTCTATGAGTTCTCCCAAATAATATTTTCTACTATAGTTACTCCTACTGGATATTATATTGCTAATAACAAAGTGTATTTAAACACAGTACTTGTACCAGATATGGTTACCTTATTAGATAATACAGCTATCACTAAAGACTCTGTAAAAATTGTAGTTATTAATGATATAGAAACTTGTTATTCTAATTTAATAAAAAAAGTCTTATCTAATAAATTATCTAAGATTTGTGATATTACACATCATGAAGAAGAGATAAAAGATATTCTTCAAATGGCAATAACAGCCATCAAATATGCCTCAGAATTAGGTCTGATTTATCAAGCACAACGTATCGTTGAATCTATAATAAGTTCATGTGATATATGTGGTACTACTAATATTGAAAATTGCGGATGTAATGCGTGAATTAGAACTTAAATTACTAAATAGTTTTATAAAAATTTTAGAATCTTATGAGGGAGGGAATCCCCTTCCTTATAAAAATTTAAAACTTTATATGGAATCTTATGAGATGAATATATTAACAGACCAAAAATACTATGAATTCGTATGGGACAATTTATAACAACAGTTGGTAATGTTACAATTACCACTCCTACTAGTGTTTCTATGCCAGATTATAATCTAGCAGAGAGCATTCTTATACCACTACAAAATCCTTATAATCCAGCTACTCTAAGTGTAACACAGGTTACAGGAACTTCCACAAAAGATCTAATGAGTCAAAAGGCTACTACGGATGCAATTAATGGGGTACAAAATAATTTAACTAATGCTATTAATGCTTTACCTGCATTTCCACCAGAGACAGAGCCTGCATTTAATGCTTCTATTGCATTTAATTTAACATCTTCTGATCTCACTAATTTTAGAACAGCTTATGGATGGGGTAATCATGCGGGATTATATAGACCGATTGGTTATGTACCAGCTTGGAGTGAAATTTCTTCTAAACCTGTCTTTGCTACAGTAGCTACTACAGGAAGTTACAATGATTTAATAAATAAACCTACACTATTTAATGGAACATGGACCAGTTTAACTGGAAAACCTACTGCCTTAAGTGCCTTTACTAATGATTTATTATTTATTTCATCTTATACGGAAACTGACCCAACAGTTCCTTCCTATGTAAAATCAATTTCCTCTACTAATATAACCAATTGGAATACAGCAGTAACTAATTCGCATTTGCATGCTAATAAAACTGTACTTGATGGTATAGATGCTACGGCAGTAAGTAATTGGAATGGAAAACAACCTGCTGGGGCTTATTTAATTGCCTCTGATATTACAGGTAAAGAAAATATTTCTAACAAAGAAAATACAACTCTTGATACTTCTATCACTAAATATCCCACAAATAATTTAATCAAAACTTATGTAGATAATAAAACCACATCTTTAATTCCTACAAATAGTAAAATAATTCCTACAGATTTTATATGGACTGGAGTTTTAACTGGATCAAATCAAACATGGATAATCACATTTAATCATGTTATTAGTGGAAATGTAACAATTCCTGCAAATGTAACTTTATATTTTATGGGAGGGTCTATTACAGGTATTACTACATTAACAGGAAACAATACTAAAATTATTGCGGATGATGCTAATATAATTTCAGCCACAACTATAGCTGGAACTTGGACCACAGATCATACGTGGTTTAGATGGTTTGGGGCCAAAGGTGATGCTGCTACAGATGATTATGTTAAAGGTCAGCAGTTGCTTGATTGGGCATATTCTAATAATAGGATGAAAGTATGGATGGGTACTGGACGTTATAGGGTAGCAACAAGTGGTTTTACAATAAAAGTAGATTTTGAAGGACAAGGGAATCATACATATGGTAATTCTAGTGAAATATACAACAGAACTACAAGTGGTTATGGAGTAAAAGTAGCAGAAAATTACATTACCCTACAGAATTTTACAGTTTATGGAAATGCTACTGCTAATTTTGGAGTAGGTGCTACTTGTGGAGATGGTATATTAGTAGATGGTACAATCTATACTGGAATTCAGTATGTAACTTTTAAGAATGTAATTGCAATAAGAAATAGTTATGGATTTAGATTTACTGCAGGTGCCTGGTTAATAAACTTTTATGATTGTTATGCAGTTGAGAATCTCTATGATGGATTTAATGCAGATTCAGGGGATGGTGGTGTAGTAAATACAGGTCAGAAAAATCATATAAATTGGTTTGGCTGTACATCTACTGGAAATGGTCGTAATGGCTGGACTCTATGGGGAATGTCACTTCATTTATATGGATGCGATGCTGAATTAAACTACGCTCAAGGAGTTGACTTGAATAATGTACTCTCAAAAGATAGAACTTTTGATGTAGATTGTTTAAATACAATGATTTCAGGTTGTCACTTTGAAGGCAATGGTTATGGGGCTATCCATGTTAGTGGTGGAATATATAATACACACTACATGTATGTTAGAGGATTGATTATAGAGGGATGTTATATTTATGATGGCACAGCTTTAATGAAAGATAGTAGAGTAAATTCTTTACTATTTGAAAGTTATGGTGCAGTAAATGAAGGAACAGGTGCTATACGTAATGTCAGAGTAGCTAATAATACATTTGCGGGAGACATGGCTGTACTATGTAATTTTAATGGATTACTTGATGCACAATCATATATCGATTTACCTACTGATACTCATTTTATAAACTTTGGTAGAGCTACTAATCCAAATCAATATCGTACTTTAGTTATTAATGGTTATTTTTATGCAAAAGGAGTTACTTGGACTAATCCATTAAGATCTGAGACAGTACCAACTGGAACTACAGTATCTTTTCCAATAACATTACCTTCAAATTGTAATATTCAACAATATAAAATTTGGGTACAAACAGATGCTACTAATTATACAATTACTTTTAATACAATGGCTCGTGATGGTTTAACTGGAATTGGAGCATATGGTAATTCATTGATTTATACAGATGCTATTGCAGGAAATTCAGGAAGTAAACTTATAAACTCTTCCACTACTGGATCATACACAGCTTCTAATAGAGTTATTGAGAGTAAAAATGATATGTATCTTAACATTACTGTTACGATTACTACTCCTGGAACTTATCTTTATTTAGGTAATCCTGTTATACTTTACAAACCTTAAAACTACAAATAAAAAATCCATGGTTGTTTATTTTAAAAAGTAAATAATCATGGATAAATTAAATTTTTTTTAAATAAAGTTTGTGTTTGTAAATTAAAAAGTTTACATTTGCAAAATTAATTAATAGGAAATAATATGACACAACCCACAATGAAAGTTCTTGATGATAGTTATCTCACGGACGACGATGATTTTGCAACTGGAAATCAAGATTTAAGTCCCATCGAACTAGACCCTATAGATCCTATAGAGGAAGGTGATGAAGGAGATATGACCATCCGCCAACTAAGCGCAGATGAACGTGATGCACCAGCACCCATACAAACACCCATAGACACAGATATTGTAGCACTTTTACTTAAAAATAAAGGTATAGTAGATCCTACTCAAATTCTTTTTGAAGAAGAAGATGGTACTGAAACTACTCGTGATTTTAACACTTTAACTCAAGAAGAACAATTAGAACTTCTAGAAGCTAATGATAGTGAAATTAATTACGGCCTGGAAGATACAGAAGTAGAAGCTGTAAATTATTTGAGAGAAAATAATGTAACTCTAGATGAACTTATTGCTTATCATAGAAGAACAGCAGTAGAAGAATTTCAAAACTCAGGAGAAACCTCTTTTGAAATTGACGCCTTCACAGATGAAGAATTATATGTATTAGATTTAAAAGCTGAATTTGAAGATTTTACTAATGAAGAATTAGAAATCAAGTTGACTAAAGCTTTAGAAAGCCCTGATTTATTCAAAAAGGAAATAGATAAAATAAGGAGTAAATATAAAACCTTAGAAGAAGAAGATAGAACAGCCTCTGCCGCCCTATTAACACAGGAACAAGAAGAAGCTTTTCAACAGATTACAAATGCTATAAGTGACGTGGCAGCACGTACAGACGATATGTATGGCATAGACCTAGAAGAATCCGATAAGGAAGATATAATTAATTTAATAACAGATAGAGATTTAAACGGTGTAACTCCGTTAGTTAAGGCACTTGATGATCCTGATAAATTATTTAAAGCAGCTTGGTTTATTGCCAAGGGAGAAGAGGCTTTTGATATTCTGCATAAATATTACACAAAGCAGATTGAAGAAGTTAGAAAAACCTCACTACAAAAAGGAAGAGAAGAAGTTACGAAAGGTTTACAAACTAAACCTGTAAATAGAATTCCAACTACCTCTACTACTAGACAAACTGCTCCAGCTAAAAAAGTCATGACAATGGATGACCTCTACAATAATATAAACGATTAATAACGTAACAAATTAAATTATGGCTTTAGTAACAAGTTTTGTTAGTCAAGGTCCCTCAATGGGCCAAACTAAGACTTATGAAGACTTTGGAAAATTCCTTGGACTTCGCCCTCATAGACTAGGTATCGTCTCTAAAATGTATCCAAATCTAACAGCGTCATTCTTAACTGAATCGCTTATGAACATCTACTACAATGAAAACAAAGCTTCCAAATTCCAAAACATTGATGCAATGGTATTTGAGTGGGAGATTGATGTTAACTTCATCAAACGTGTAGAATTTGCAGCTGTACCTACGGGAACAGGATTGAATGGTTCAGATATTATCATGCCATTCAAAGAAAGATATTACGAAAAATATGATACTTTTCGTATCGAAGGTTCTCGTCAGCAATGTTTTGTAAAGAGTTCTCCTATTCGTAAAGCTGATAACTACTGGGAAGTTGTTGTACAGTTAATCGATGCTGATTATTCATCAGTTCTTGATACTACTGCTACACAAGTAGGAAATACAACTCGTTGGATTTCTAACTACCATCCTGAATTATCAGAAGAAGGTTACACTAAGTATCAATCAAATATTGAAAGACATAGAAATCACATTTCTCTTCATAGAAATGATGTATCTTTCTCTAGTCAGTTCGCTGCTTTAGAAGATGTATTTATTTCAATTGGACAACCAGATGCTGCTAATAACGGTAACTTCAAAGAAGTGGTTTACAAGATGAAGAAAAAAGAACAAGAATGTCTTGAATCTTTCATGTTGGCTAGAAATCAAGGAATGCTCTTTGGGAAATCTAACTTTGATAAGAATGGTAAATGCACCATTACTGATCCTAAAACAGGACGTGCTATCCCAATGGGAGATGGTCTTATTGCTCAAATTGAAAGATATGCTAACAAATATGCTTATGCTAAGTTAACTATCAATGCATTCGATACGATGATTGAAACCATGCGTGAACGTGCAAAAGAACCAACGGGCAACCAATGGGTATTCGTTTGTAACGAGAAAATGTGGACACAAATCCAAAGAACTCTTAGAGATTATCTTAAAGACTGGAAAACAAATGGTGTGTTCTTCTACTCGAAGAAAGCCGGTGGTATGGTAGAAGTAGGGGCAACCTTCGATACTTATAACTTCGGTGGTAACCAATTAACTTTCCACGTTGATAGAAGTTTAACATACGAATATCCTGATAAAGGCTACGGTTTATGTATTGACTTAACATCAGATAAAACTTCAGGTGTTCCTGCAGCTCAGATGTTCACACTTAAGGGTGGTGAATTCATCAGAGGCGTACTAAAAGGTGTTGGTGGAATGGATGGTGTAACTTCAGGTGATGTAAATACTGCTGTCGCAGGTAGTAAGATTATTCACATGGGTTATGCAGGTATTGGAATTTACAATCCTTACCGTTCATTTATCATGATGGAACAGTAATATATACAATAGATAAAAGGGGGCAGAAATGCTCCCTTTCTTTTTTTATAAATTTTTTACAAATCCTGCATCTATTTGAAAAATAATTCTTATATTTGCGGAATTAACAATAATATTGAACTAATATGGAAAACAGAATTATTATTCGTAGTGTCTTTAAAATTACGAAATGTTACATGGAACCTGCTAAGGATCCAAAAACCAACCGATTCCCTGACTCAGTAAGAGAAGTGAATTCTGCTGGTGATATGATCCTCTCAGAAGAAGATCGTAAATCAGGAAAATTTTTCGTGAAATCTACGGATGTCATTGAAATTACTGATGGTAAAGAATTTAACTTGGATGACCCAATCGATGTAGCACAGTGGGATTCTATTAAATTCTCAAAAAGAATTGCACAGGATAGAATGGAAAAAGATATCTTAGGAAATCTTTCAATTGATGGAAATGCATTACGTTATGGTACTGCAGAATTTTACATCGAACATCCTGGACAAGAAACAAAACAAAAAATCAACAGAAAACTTATTATACACAAGGCCATTGGTTTTATCTTTGGAGATTCTCCAGAAGGTTTATATCAGAAAGTTAGAATTCTAGGTCATGAAATGAAGGGCAGCTCAATTAGTGATGTGCAAGATTACTTGCATGCTATCGCAGAGAAAGATCCCGAAAAAGTAATTGATCTATATACAGGAGGTGATACTCAACTAAGAATTTTCTTGTTAGACTCAATTGATAAGAATGTAATCTTAAACAGAAATGGTTTATTCTATTATGCTGATACTATTTTAGGAAGTGCTGATTCTGCAGTAATTAACTGGTTCAAGCAACCTGCTAACAAGACAATGGTAAACATTATTAAAGCAGAGACTTATCCAGATTTAGTACTAAAAAATTATGCTACTAAACAAGAAGGAGTAACAGAATCTTTACCAATTAAAGAAGAAGTTTCTAATACTCAAACAACAAAACCAATTAAAAAATAAGAATTATGACAGTAAGAGAAGTTTATGATTATCTTTTGACCGAGAGCAATAAAGTAGAAGCTCCTTCTATATTACTGGATTCTTTCAATTATTTTTTAGGGAAAGCAATAAATGAAACAACTAATCAATGGTATGCTTTTTATGAGCAAAACCAATTAGTTACTGATAACTTAAGGGTACTCACACGCCCGGCCACATTAGTTAATGCAAATATATCTACGGGAGACTTTTACAAGCTTCCTGTAGATTACTGGCATCTTTTACCAGGTGGTATAGTGAATTTTGTACAAGCAGATGGAGCAACTCCCTGTGATGCAACTTGGCAATCAACTCCTATTAAATTAGATAGTCAAATAAACTCAGGTATACTTAAAGATTATTATACAAAGCCATCTTATAAGAGGCCCTATTTGTATATGCATGAGTTTCATAACACTACAACAGTTGGAGGAGTTACTACCACAACCATTTATGAAATTGAGATTAAAGCCGGTAAAAAAAATATTTATAAACCGACTACTCTATATATAGATTATTTAAAAAAGCCCAATCTCCCTAATAAAACTCTAAAGGAGACGGACCCAACTAACCTCTACCTTACATTTGAAGAGTTAGAGTCAGATACAGATATCTCTCAAAAACTAGAATTCCCAGAGAATTATTGTTATGAGATTGTCAACAAATTAACAGCACTTGTTCTGGAGCAAACTGGAGATCCTAGATTGCAAAACAATATTCCATTAAATCAAACAATGGTGCCTCCAAAACAGGGATAGATAATGCTTTATTAATTTAAAATATTTTAAACTATGTTTAATTTTACAACTGAAACAATTTTAAACGACCTATCTAAAGTTAAAGGTCTAATTGGAGCTCTTACTGCTCCAGCATCAGGATTCAACTGGGATCCAGGTATTGAAGCTACTAAAAAAGCTCTTTACGTAGAACGTATTAACAAATTTATCGTTGGTGGTACTGACGATTACGTTAAAGGTGCAAAAGTATACAAACGTGTAGCCACTGCTGCTACTCTTGCTCAAAGTAAGATCACTATTCCAACAGTCGTTGTTGGTAATCTATACAGAGTTGGTGTACAAGTTTCTACAAACGGATATGCAGACGGACAATTTGCTCGTGACAGGACTACTTATGGTAAACCTTTCTACATTGAGCAAATAGCTACTGCTACTACTGCTGCTACTTTAGCTACAGCTCTTGCTGCTGCTTGGAACAAGACTTTTGCAACTTATGATAACTTTATCACTGCTACAGTTTCCACAGCTGATTTGATTTTTACCTCACTAGGTAATCCATTCATTCAGTTCAAAACAATTACATTTGAACAATTAGATTTAATCACAGGATTAGCAACTGATCAAGGACTTGCTGTTACTAACGTTGCTGTAGGACAAGCTTCTTTCGGAGATTACACAGATTTACTTAGAAATCATAGATTACCTACTCTTGATAATTTCCGTCCATTTGGTGAAAACCAGGAAGAATTACCAGCAGTTGGAGCAACCTATAATCAATATACTTTAGAGTATATTGCAGCACGTGGATCTATGGACCCATCTAGTGTTGGTGGACTTGCAACTTCTAAAACAACACACGTTTTCTATGTAAACGCAGCTGCTCCAACAGTTATTCGTCACTTACAAGGAACTACAGGACAGACAGGAGCATATTCTTTTGATATGATTCTAAAAGCACAGGGTTTAAGCATCATTGATGCACAGACTGGAGCTGATTTAACTGCAGGTGTTACTCTTCCAACTGAAGCATAAGATTATTTTTATAGACTAATTAACCGAAAGGTAGGTAGGGTAACCTATCTACCTTTTTTAATATAACACCAATGACACTAGAACAATTAACTTCTGCTGTATATAATAACATAGTCTCTGGTTTAAAAGGAACAAATGCTAACGTACCTGTGGCACATGAACATATAGAAGATTCAATCATTGCGGAGAGGCTTTTAATAATCAAGGAATATATGATTAAGGGAATTCTCCCAAGAAGGGATCTTTTAATTACAATTCCTTGTTTAGCATTAGAGTGTTTTCCAATAGAGAGATGTCCAGCTTCATGTGGAGTAACTAAAGCTGGGACTAATTATTTACATTTTGAACTTCCACAAATTATACAAGACTTTGGAGAAGAAGCTATCGATTTTATAGGTTCTAAGGACCATATGAATCCTTTTAAAGTTTACTTGGACAATAGTTTCATCTATAATAAATATCGCACTAGAAGGTCTAATAAGCCCTACGTTTGGGTAGATACTACTCCTAATAGAAATGGAAAATATGATGTATATGTATTTAATGCACCTTTGATGAAGGAAATTACAGCAGTGATTATTCCAAAGGATCCTAGGCAAATTTCTGAGTATGCTTGTTGTCCAGATGAACTTGACTACTTCTCATTCTTTTCTGCTGATATAGAGAAAAGAGTATCCGAAAAGTTTTTGAGATATTACAGAGAAGTCGTATATTTGCATCAACCAAGTGATAATTCAATTAAACCTTAACTATGGAAAAATTTCCCTTTTATACTGCAATGACTATGGTAAAAGATTTCTGGGGAGTCTCTTTAACTCCCGATGATTTTGAATCTTATGCTTACAATGCATGGAACCACATAGGTAATAAAGACACTAAACTTTATAGATATACCACAACTATTTCTGGGGGATATATAGATCTCCCTTGTAATGTAGATATTATAGAATCTGTAAACTCTACTATGGAAGATTTTTACAAACCAGAAAATGTTACTAGAGAAGACTATTCTAATTTAACAGCACAGTCCTATATAGAAAGTAGAAAAACAGATCAATCTCCTTATTATCAAAGAGGAAAACAACTTAAATATGAGCGCTCAGGTAATACATTGTATTTTCCCACAGCAAATCAAATAGACGTTGTTATACTTTATAAAGGAGTGCTAGTAGATGATGATGGATTACCTTCATTAAATTTTAAAGAAATTGAAGCAATTGCAAACTATTGTGCTTTTATATATTACAGAAAAAAAGGATCAATGACTAAAGATAGTGCTCTGTTGCAAGTATCACAATTAGCCCAAACAGCTTGGCAAAAAAGCTGTGATGATGCCAGAACTCCTATTGAATTATCTCAAAACTTTATGAATGATCTTTTAGATGTACAATCTAGTTGGGATCGTAAACGTTTTGGTAAATCATTTAAACCACTTAAATAATGTATAGACAAGCACACGCTTTTTCTCAACTAGATTTATTTCATACTTATGATGTTAATAATTTAAAGTTTAAGGAAAATTGTGGAACACATAGAGAAATCAAAGCAATTTATAAATACGAATCAAAAAGTAACTTAGTTGCTAAGATTTTTCTAGCTTTAATAAAGCTAATAATAAAAGATATGGTTAAGGGTGGGCATACATTTCATTTACCTACTAAAACTATAGCAATGTTTACCTGGAAGAAAATGCAAGATGATAGATTTAAAAGAGCATATACGGGAGGTAATTTTCCTAATTTAGATTTCATACAGGCCAATTTTACAATATTTACTCCTATTATGAAATTCTATTATAGAAAACAATTTGTAGAAAAAGATATGATTCCTTCGTCAGATTTAAAAGGAGAAATTATAGAAAAAACTAATAATGGATTTAAATATTGTTGAGGATGGCACAAAAAAAATATGAAGATTATGCACAAGAACTCTATAAATTATTCCCGCACATAGAAGAAAAATCTATAGATGATATAGCAAATTTTGGATTAAAAAAAATTTATCATTATGCAAAAACAGGAGGAGATATATTCTTAAGAGTTCTATCATTTTATTTATTTATTGGGAATTATAAAAAAGAGGGAGAAAATCAGTGGATTAGTAGTACACACAGAGAACATATTAAAAGAAGAAAGCTATTTAAAGAGAAAAAAATTGCTTGGAATAGAAAGCATTATTTTGGACTCACAGAAGAAGAAAACTCTGAGTTTTTGAAAAATAAAACTCTTCCCATTATTTCTCTTTATAAATTAATGAAAGAATGTGCTATAAGAAAGGATATTAGATATATCTATCAAACTGATTTAGGTTACACACAAATTGATAAAAAAGTCCTTTGGTCTGAAAAAAGAGAAAACTTTTCCATAGATGATTGTATTCCCTCTAAAGAAGGGACTATACTATTAGAGAAAAGAAAGAATAATAGGGAGTTAAAATTAAAAACTTTATAAATGAAAAAAATCACACAGAATAGTTTTGGTAAAGGCATGAACATGGATCTTAATCCATTATCTACACCAAAGGATGTACTAACAGACTGCTTAAATGGAACTATCATCACATATAATGGAGATGAATTTAATCTTCAGACTGAATTAGGAAATGTACAAGTAAGAGTTACTGGTGCAGACACAGAAGATCCAGATGCTCTTCCACAAGGATTTATTCCTCTGGGAATTAAAGAGTATAATGGAATCATGTATATAGTAGCCCATAATCCATTTACCAAGGAAACGAGAGTTGGAAGTTTACCTTCTCCTCAAAGATATGTGGTTGTTAGTGATGGTGATAACTTAACTACTAAAACTATAGCTGATTTATGGGGAGATTCTGCTGGACTAAAACAATCTATTAGTATAAACCATGGAATGAATTTATTAACTTCATTTATTACAAGTGGAGATAAATTTAGAATTGCTTTAACTCTTGATGGATTAACTTGGGCTCATGCACACGAACTTTTAACTAAGTTTGTGAATAACTATGCCCCTACCTCAGTAAATGGAAAAGACAGGGGAACTGGTTATTTTAACTTCAACTATTATGTCATGGACATAGATGGTAATTTAACTCCTATTCCATTAAGTCTTTCTCCTAATTTTACAGGTGATTATTCTGATATAGATTTCACACCATCTCCTGGTTTAGGTGGAATAAATGGTGTTTATAAAGTATACAAAGATGATGCTAAGGCTGTTATTGTAGTGATAATGACTCCATGTACTTTAGAGGCATTTGATTTTACACTTGCTGGGGATAATACAGGAAATATTTTAAAATCTAAAATTATTTTCAATAAAAGTTCTATTATTGAGAACTCTGCTATTAAAGTCAAGACAATAAAAATAAAAACAACTAGTTCTGAGGGAACTACTATTGCTGATAAATATTTTGATTATGAAGCATATCAAAATGGCACAATGGAAGTTATCATTACTAAAGAAGATGTGCCAAATACTGCTGTGTCTTTTACAGCAGGTACTGTATTAACAGTAACTTGCACTCCTATAGATCAATTTGGTAGAGAATTGATTGATCTTACTGTGACCAAAACTTATGAGATCAGTTCTTTACCTTTAGGTATAGACGCTCATAGTCATTTTACTTACGTTTTAAATGATAATGATACTATTACAATAAAATATAATTTCTTGTATAAAGGACAGGTAGGAATTGTAAATACGAATATTGAGTTTTATGATTTTTGGTCCAACATAAGTACTTTAAAGATGGATATACCAATAGTAGATGGTGAATGCTCAGTGACCCTTTCTTTATCTGCTGCTCCTGCTTCTAAAATATTTGATGGAACTACACAAGGTGGTTATCCTACCTCAGGTATAGAAACTTCTGTATCTACTCAAAAAATAATGGCCTCTGGTAATAGAAAAACTAGAACAACTATTCTTAGAAAAAATCACTGTTACTTAATTAGAATATTTGGAACAGAAACTGTTGATTATAATATCTTTCAGTTATTATATACCTTACCAATTCCTAAATTTGTAAATACAAATGCTAAGAATTTTGGTTCAATTGATATTGTACAAGGTTTACTTCAAAATGGCAATTATGATCTTGATTTTGTAGGAACACAATTAGCAGACAGTACTCAGGGACTATTAACATTAACAAATACTCCAGTTTTTACTGCCAATACAACAAATTATAATCCAATTTCTGGAGATCCTACAGATGCATATCGTTTATATGGTGGCCCAGTTTTTAATGAATATTACAAACCATCTACAGAAGCTTTAAAAAAGACAAATTGGTCTTATGTGGACTCTTATTATAGAAATCCATATGATGGACTTTTCTATAACGGATTAGATAGTGTTATTACTAATATAGGATATCATAATTTCTCAGAAATATCAATGAAGTTAGGATTTACAAATTCTAATGTAACTTTTAGTCCAACTTTATTTCCAGCTGGTAATGCATATCTTTCAACTCCTTTAAGTACTGGAGGATCTCCTAAAGACTTTAAATTTAAACTCTTAAGTAATTGTAATATTACCACTGCAAATCAAACAGGAACTATTAAATTAATACCTTATAGTAAAGTGAATTCTGGTACTCCTCTTTTATTTGGAGAAGTGGACCATACTTTATTTAAAAAGAGTATACAAATAAAAGGGAACTTAATAAATTTTACCACTAACATATTTGATAAAGACTTTACTTATAGTAATTTCCCAGACATAGTTACTAATTTTACTTGGTTAAAAGGAGGGGTAGATAATACTGCTAGTACTTCAGCTACAGTAAAAGCAAGTTTAACTACAACTGATATTTTAGACACAGTTACTCTCTCAAATATTACCTTAGCATCACAAAGATTAACCACTGCCCCATCTCTATTCTCTTCTTATAATAAAACTTTTGCAAGAAATAAGAACTTTAGATATTTTACATGGGAATCTGCTCAAACTGCTAAATCTAAAAGATACAATGCTAACTCATATGCTACATTAAGTGATTATACTGATTTTAAATTAGTTGGAGGAGATGATAATGCCAGAAGTTTTACTATTATAGTTCCACCGACTGGATCATTAGTAAATAAAATTGTTACATATGCTTGTACCTTAGGTATAGATATTAATCTTTCTTTAGAATTATCTGATATTTATAGTACAGATTTAATTTACACAGCTATTCAAAATATAGGAGTGCTTGTAGATCAAATTACTGGAAATAAAATCTCAGAAGTTAGAACAGGTGTTACCTTTACTCCTACTCAATTCGTAATTGGTTGTAACTCATCTTCTGCGGGAAATAATGTTTTGCAAACTATTTACCAAGTATACAAAACTAATACTCCTATTTATGTAGATCTATTAGTATCAGATCCAGCAATAGCATTAAATGTCTACAATCAATTATGGCTTTCTGATTTAGTAACTAGACCTTATATTGGTATGGTAGGGTCAACTTATTTAGATGATCTATGTGTATATCAAAGTTATAAGGAAACTATCTTAGCACAATATGCTGATAGTGCAAATATTGATTATGTGTCTACAGGAACAGATACTTTAGATTTAACGGCCAATAATGTAATTTATAATACTAATACTCCAGTAATAGATAAGTCTCTTAGATACTTAACTAAAACTTGTTTTGGATCTGCTACTTTAATGCCATTTACTCTTAAATCCATGGATGATATTATAACTAATTGGAAGAGTAATAACGCAAGTTTCCAAATTTTGTATAACTTTGCCAAAGTAGATGGGGGAGATAGAAACATTCCTTGGAATTATATAAGTCTTCCTATCTGCACAGTACCTCTTAGAAACACTAGAATACAATTGAATGCTGGAAGTCCTGTAGCAATGCAAAATATCTTTACAAATAGTAAAACACGATTAGAAGCTTCTACTCCTTTAATTTCACAAACAGGAATTACTCCAGTAATTAAATCGGTATTATCAGGTGATCTATATACAGTACAAACTACAAATCCTTATTTCTCTTTAATAGATAGTAATGCCTCAAATAATATAAATAATACTGTACTAAAAATTCCTGTAATTAATACCACAACTTTAGCTGGTAGAATTATGCAAACAGAAAATGCATATGGAATTGACAAATATTTAGTAGATCCTCCAAGTATAACAGAAATTACAAATGGAAGAACCTATACAGCAGGAGAAAGTTTTGGAGGAGGAATTATATTTTATGTAGATGGCACAGGAAAACATGGTTTAATAGTAGCAAAAGAAGATTGCAGTGTTGGTATATTCTGGGCTAGAAATTCTGGATGTACTTGTGGAGCAACTTATACAACAGGAGCTTCAGGTACAGTCATTGGAACTGGTTATACAAATACAAATATTATTAGTGCTAATTGTTGTGCTAGTCCATATGCAGTTTCAACTTGTTTGAGTTACAGTTCTAATGGTTACATTGATTGGTTTTTTCCAAGTGTCTCTGAGATGCAAAGAATGTATACTGCAGGAATGTTAAGTAAAGGAATTGGAATTAGTACAAGTCAAGATTACTGGACTTCAAGTGAATCTACTGGAGGTACAAGTGACCATTATGCTTTTATGTATAATTTTGGAAGTAATACTTCTGCAGCAGTATTAAAAAATAATGATCGTAGAGTAAGAGCAATTAGAAAATTTTAAAAATAAAATATGATAAAACTTTATTACACAGGGTTAGATCTACCTGAAATAGATCCAAATACATATACTACTCTGTTATTAGATTTAGCTAGTAGACTTTCTTACACTTTACCAGTGGATTTTAAGTTTGAATTTAATGTATTACTAGATAAAAATTTAATTGAGGGAGATCTCTCTTATGTTTTTAAACCATTCCAAAACATTAGATATTCTGGAAATACTGATGAAATAGCTGGGAAAATTAGTGGAGAGTTAATTGATTTTTCTACTACTAAATTGGATTATTCTATTAACTATCCAGTAGAAATTGAAATTCAACCCTCATATGATGGAACTGTAAACTTAATTCTCTCTGATAATCACACTCCTCCTAGGTTAATTAACTCTAGATTTAGTGTAACTGAGGGTCGTCGTTTCTATATTGTAGATAGAGAAGGTAATAAAGATACTAATATTTATGATGATGATAAAATTGATAATCAAACTCGCTTATATAAAACCATTAATAGAATTCCCAAACTTGAATTTTTAGGATTAGATAATGATGGTAAATTAAATGTGGGTAATTATGTTTTTTATTTTAGATTAGTAGATGCTGATGGAAATGAAACTGATATAATCACAGAAAGTGGTATAATTAGTTGCCACATTGGTAATATTAATGATCCTAAATCTATTAGAGGAGGAATGGGTAATGAAAACAGTGGTAAAGCATTAACATTTAGACTGACCAATCTAGATAGTAATTATAATTTTTTAAACATTTATTACTCACGTAGTACCTCAGATTATTCTGAAAAAGAGATTACTACTTATTATAAAATTGATACTAAATTTACTATTAAATCTCAGTCTATTGATTTAAAGATTACTGGTTTTGAAGCCATTTCTCCAATTACTAAAGAGAGTATTAATGTTCAATATAATATAATTGATAGAAATAAAACTCTAGCTCAAGCTCAGAATATGTTATTTCTCTCAAATATTCATAGAACTACAATTCCATATAGAGAATTAAAGGACCTATCTTTAAGAATTTTACCTTTTCCAGAACAATCTATGAATATTGGGGCATTAACTCCAGAATACACACCAATTTCTGAGGGTAAATTTGCTTATTTTGATAGTAATAATGTGTATGAATACACAGGATATTGGGATGAGGAAATGTATAGATTAGCTATAGTCTACATTATGAAAGATTATTCTTTATCTGATCCTTACAATATTAGAGGTAAAGATTTTAGTAATAATTCAGTTATGACTATTTCCCCAAGTAATCCTTACACTAATTTCTATTCAGAAAAACCTTTATATGATGGTAAAGGAAATAGACTTTATATTGAGGAAGAAGATAATTTATTAGTGGGATCTAAATATAAATTGGAGAATACTAAAGGTGTAATTAAAATTGGAGGTATGGGAATTACCTCACAAATTACCAATTCTGAAACTAAACCTATTACTATTAAAGTAGTGGTTCCAATTGATGTACAAACAGAATTAAAAAAATATACTAAAGGTTTCTTTCTTGTAAGACAAAAAAGGATCCCAACTATCTTGTGCCAAGGTTTATCTATTGGCCATGATAAAATGTCTGGATTACCTTTACTTCCTGAATATAGTAATGACGTTAAAAAATTAGTACATACTGTACAAGGAGTTCATATTTATAAACCAAAATACTCTTCAAATTATGCAAATACTTCTTATACAAGTATTAATGCAGCTTTAAAAGACACTTCTTTCTATAGACTTCCTTCAAAAGGCGAGAGTTTTTTTACCTTTGTAAATGATAGTATTTTAAAGAGTGCCTCTATAGAAAATCTAAATCCAGGAGGTGCACTTTTAGTACCAGATGCTTTATTAAATTCTGAGTATCTCTCACAAATGTTTAGCGGTTCAGATTTCTCATTAACAAGTGCTAAATTTAAAACTATAAGTGGTGGATTTCAAAGATACTTCTCAGCCACAGATGTTCCTGTAAATAAAACTTTAGAGGAATTAGATGATTTAGCCACACATTTCGTAATTACTGATTACACTGAAAACTTAATACCTTCCTCAGAAAAATCAAAATTAATTTTAGTTCCTGAGGATACTACTTCTATTAGTTTGGATACTTCCTACTATTCTACACGCGCTGGAGAAGCAGAGGAAGCTTGGAGATTTTCTGCATTCTTAAAAAAAGAATTAGAAATTGTTGAAACTGATGTAACTCTAGATGGAGTTACTTATAAAAAAGAATCTAATGATTTAATTAGAGGAGTATTTACACCTTTTATTGGAGCTTTGGGTACTTTAAAAACTTCCGGGGGTTTTTATAATATTAGAACACTTGGTTACTCAGATAATAATGTCTCTGATTATTTCAAAGTACGTTATAATGATAATTCTCCATTCATGGCTATTTCAGATAGATATGATTGGGATCGTTTTGATATAGATGCTGTCCCACAAGACACTTATAAAACTTTAAGTTTATACAGAGGAGATTGTTTTATTAACCAGGTTTCTGTAAGAATGTTAAGAAATTTTCAAGATCCTGAATCACCTGTAAATGATATAATAGTAGATGTTAATACTTTAGAAAATTTTAAAGGATATGGAGTAAAACTTACTGATACATTAGAGCTTAATAAAGAAAGTCTTGAGAAAATTAATAGAGGAGATGTAAATGCTGTTAGATTAGGATACTGGGCAACTTTTAAATTTTGTAGTAACATTAATTTTGCTTTTAGATGTGTTGATCCTACTTATATCTCAGAGTATGCTCTAGCAGGCAGGCCCAGGTCATTCCATCCTTTATATAGTAGAAGTTTGTCGGGTACAGCTAAGATAGCAGATTCTGGAGCTATGAATGTAGGTTATAACTCAACTACTTCTGATAAATATTATTATTCAGTCACAGACATTCCTGCTATTAAAAATGATTTTACAAATCGTGTAATGTACTCACAAGTACATGTAACAGATGCTTTTAAAAATGGTTTTAGAATTTTTGAAGGATTAAATTATAGAGATTATACAATTGAATTTGGAGCTATTACTAAGATTATTTCTTGGTTTGGTAACTTAATAGTTGTGTTTGAAGCTGGTGTAGGTATTCTCCCAATCAATGAGAGAACTTTAGCTGGACAATCTGAAGGTGAGAATGTTTATCTTCGTAATGCTGGTGTACTTCCAGAAAAACCAATGATGGTTTCTCATGGTATAGGCAGTGCTTGGTCTGATTCTATTCAGATTTCTAAAAATTATATTTATGGAGTAGATGCTGTTGCAAAAAAAATCTGGAGAACTGATGGTAAGAAATTCGAAGTAGTTTCTGATTTTAGAGTACAAAAATTCTTGAATGATAATATCTCTTTTACTATTTATGATAAAACTCCTTTAATTGGTTTACGTAATGTAGTTACCCATTATAATATATTTAAAAATGACTTAATGTTTACCTTCTATGATCAAACATTTAATGAGGAGGAAAAAGCATGGAGTTTATGTTACAATGAACAATTAAATAATTGGGTTACAAGATTTTCTTGGATGCCTGCATTCTCTGAGAATATTAGCAACACCTTCTTTACATTTGCTAGAGGTACTTGTAAAGTGACTTCAATGATTTCTAAATCAATTGATACAGCAGATGGTCTTGGTAATATCTATATTAATTCTATACAAGAGAACAAATTAAATACAGGAGATTATCTCTCATTATTTTATGAGAAAAATTTAGAGGACACTCTCCCAGTTGTTACCGGCACAATAGTACAAGGAACTGTTTTATCAACTCCTCTCTCTATTGTAGAAACTACTCCAATTTTATTTTCAGATGGGCCTTCTTCTAATAAACATCCTATGTATTCTGGAACTAATTACTCTTCTGGATATGATAAAGTTTGGACATTTACTCCAGAATCAGGGAAATTACTAACAGTATATGATAAACAGAATATATTATTAGCTCTTTCTGATAATAGTAAACTGTATTTTTACAGGTCTGCTAATAGTTTAAATACAATAACTTATGGACAAGATGAATTAATAGATATTCACGTTAATGGTGATGTAATTTCCAATATGCAAACTACTTTAGCTAAGCCTAATTTAAAAATTAATTTTGTAGTAGCTCCTGTTACTTTATACAGTACTCCAGAGTTAAATAAAGTACAGGCAGACTCCATTGCAAGAGATGGATGGTTATTTGCAATAGGTTGTATAAATTCTGCATCTGCTTCCCTTGATACTCAGGAATATTTCCTAACTTTGCAGGGAAAAGAATTGTATAAGAATCCTACTTTTAATTATAGTTTCGCAGGTAATGCCAGTACAACTGTTTATGATAATCAGTATTTTGAAATTAATAAAAACACAGCTATTGTAGATGGTAAAACTGTAGAGAGTAGTTATATAGCTATTAATCCACAAGCACTTTATGCAGATACTCCTGATGTGAAATTTACAAAATTGCTAAACTTCTTTGATAGAATATATTTTGCATTTTTAGTAAACTTAAATGTAATTTTAAATCCTCTCGGAAATCAAGGTACTACTGGAGTTTCTGGAAGTGATAAATTTCAAGATTCTTTATATATTAGACCTAGTTTAGAAACATTAACTAGCTTACTTACTTTATTTAGTAATAGTTTAACTTGTCCTCCTTTAAGAGGAACTAGAGGTGTTTTAGCCCCTGATATTCCATTAACAGAAACTCAAAGACTTGCTTTAGTAAGTTCATTAACAAAAACTATTGAGAGATATAAAGCTAATACTACTACTAATTTGTGGAAACATGGACAATCAGGTATTTTTGAGCACGAAGGAGAATTTCTTCCAGCTAATTGGTATGGTGAACAACATCCTTTTGAATTTGAGTTTGTAGTAAATGGTGATGAATTAGGTATACATAAAATGTTTGATAATCTTAAAATTATCTCTAATAAAGTACAACCTTCTTCCTTTGAATTTCAAATAGTAGGAGATGTTTATGATTTTACCTCAAATAATGGAGAAATAACTAAAGATCCTATGTTCCCATATGGAGATAAATATACTTTAATGAATGCTTTACAAGTAGAATATGTAAAGACAAAAGAAAAGAGATTGCTCATGCATCAACCCGCAATTAATGTAGATACAGTGGGTTTACGTAAAGGAAATGTTTATTATAAAGAAGATATGTGGGAAGTTCAAATACAACCTATTAAAGTTAAAAAAGTATCTTCTGGAAAAATGACAGAAACTAAAATCAGAGATAAATATTGTATAGTAAAAATACAATATACTGGAGATCAGTTAGCAATCATTACTGCACTCCAGACTTTATATACATTAAGTTACTCATAATAAATTAAATAAATATGGCAGATCCATTGACATCAGATCCTAAACAGCAACAATATACACCATTTAAAGCTTCCGATATTTTAAGTATCGGGAGCATATTTGGAGATGGTTCAGCTGGAGGAGGAAAAAGAGCATCATTAGTAGACGGATTAATTAATTCTGGAGTTACAGGAGCAATGGCTTATGAACAGAATAACACTAAAGGTGGTACTAAATTTCAACAAGGTTTAAATAAGAACGCTGCTATTTTTAGTGGCGTTACTGGAGCAATTAGTATGATTCCAGGCGTAGGTACTGCTATTAGTGCAGGATTAACAGGAGCAAATTATTTATTAGGTAAAACAGCTAAAAATGCCAATAGAATTGGATTAGGTTCTACTTTAGGAACTTCTTCTGGATACGGGGGAACTGCTTCTAATATAGGAGAGCAGGCTAGTAACATTTCTGCTTATAATAATGCAGGAGGTACTAAATTGTTTGGGGGAAATAGAGGAAAACTTAATGAAATTACAAAAAAACTAAAAGGATTTCAAAGTACAGCAACAGGAATAGTACAAAATGCTCAAAGACAAATGGCAGCAATTCCAGGAGCAGCACAAAATATTGGTATGCAAAATGAAATTAATTTTAAAGGCCTCCCAGAAGTAGCAATTGGTAAAAAAGGATTAAAATTAAATACAGAATTCTTAAAAGAATTTAGAGCTTTTAAAGCTGGCGGTAGTATTGAACTTATTAAAGGTTCTCCTCAAAATGTGATTGTTGATGGTAAACTTCATAAAGAGTTAAATCACATGGAAGATGTTACTGATACTGAAATTACTAAAAAAGGGGTTCCTGTTTTAGAAATGGAAGAGGGAGGTCAACTAGGAGAGCAGACTGCTGAGTTAGAAAGAGATGAAATTATTTTTCATCTTCAATTAACAAGAACTCTAGAAGAACTAGAAAAAGAAGGTACAGATGAGGCTATGATTAAAGCTGGTAAGATTCTTGCAAAAGAAATCTTAAAAAATACCAAAGACTCTAGAAGTAAACTATTAAAAAATATACAATGATAACAATAGAAGTTAACGATAAAGTCTATAAAGTAGAAGTGGCTCAAACAGATGAAGAAAAAGAAAAGGGATTACAAAATGTACAAAGTCTCCCAGAAGATGAAGGATTACTATTTGATTATGGTGAACCACAATCTGTGTCTTTTTGGATGGACCAGACTTTAATTCCCCTGGATATCATCTTTATTGATGAGTATGGAGAAGTAATATCAGTAATAGAAGGAAAACCAAATGATAGAACTCCTATTACAGAGGAAAACGTATGTTATGTATTGGAATTAAATGCAGGATCAGGTGTTAGTAAAGGAGATGATGTAGATCTTTCTGAATTAGAAGAGGATTATCAAGACGAAGAAGATGAAGAAACTGCAGAACCTACACCTAATAAAATGCATGTATTAACTGAGAATGGGGAATCTCAGATGGAATTGGACGGTGGAGAAAGAATCTTTTCTAGAATTCACACTAGAAAATTAATATCTCTCTCAAAAAAAGCTACTAAATCTAAGAAAGATTCAGATTATAAAAAATTAGGTAAAAAAGTTTTCGATTATATTGACAAACAAAATACTCAGAAACAGGAATTCACGCAAGTATAAACGAGAAAAGCCGGAGACTTTACTCCGGCTTATTGCTTTGAGATATTTAAATGGGTTAAAGAGAGTCTATTAAGACATACCTACTTTCTGTTTTGTAAACTCAAAGTCTATACCACAAATATAAGTATTATTTTCAAGTAACCTCTTGAAAATATTATTTATTTACTATTGTACTTTACCAAAAATTTGAGTACTTTTGGCATCGTATATATACAACAGAATGTTTAATTAAACTATTATTTACTATGAAATTTAAAGTCAAGTATTTACAAGAAGGAGGCCCAGTTGCCCCAGAACAAGGTGGAGCACCTGCTGCACCAGAACAAGGTGGAGCTCCCGCAGAAGGCGGGGCACCAGCTGAAGGAGGTGGTGGACAAGATCCTCTAATGCAAATTGCAGAAATGTTTTCACAAGCACTACAATCACAAGATTGCGCAGCGTTATCACAAGGAGCTCAAATGTTTCTACAGTTGATTTCTCAAGCACAAGGTGGTGGCGCAGGCGGAGCACAAGGTGGAGCACCTCCAGAACAACCAGTCTATATGAAAAAAGGTGGAAAATTTGTTCTAAAAGGTAAAAAACCCGGAAAATTTACTAAGTTCCAAGATGACGGAACTAAAGGGGCCAATTCTACAGAAATGGAGAAAAAAGGTGGTAAAATGAGCAAAAAATGCTAATTATTAAAACAAGGAAAGAGAGCAGGGAAATATCTCTGCTTTTTTTCTATTAAATTAATTTCACTATGGGACAAGTACCAAAAAATATAATATATGCTGAAGCCGGGACTAAATTAACTTTTAATGTTAATGGAAAGGATGTTGCTTTAGATAAAGAAGCAGTTGAAGCTGCAGGAGCACAGAGTTTTGATGAATTGGTAAAAGCAGGAGAATTGACTGAGAGGGATCGTCCTTCTTTTATGAAAACTGTTGGAAATTTTTCTTCACAAGCTCAAACTGGTAAATATAAATTAAATACAGCAGGACCATCTTCTCTTATATCTATGGATTATGAAGGCCCTACTACTAATGCATTAATGGGAAAAACAGAAACTGGAGAAGCTTCTGAGAGAACCGCTGCTGGCAGATTTCTTTCTAAAAGACTTAAAAATGATGAGGCTAGCCATATGGGTAGACTTAATACTATTTTAGGCACTAAGATAGGCGCAATGGCATTAGGAGAACAAGAAAAAACTAATAAAGCTGAGGAAGCTACAAAAGTTAAAGCTGATTTACAAGCTAAAACTGCAGCTGATGCAGAAATTACAAAATATGCAGGAAAACCTCAACAATTTGCTGAGTATATGAATGCAAAATTAGGAGGTGGTCATAATGATGCTGTTGTTGCAGCAATGTCTCCTGATGAAAAATTAAGACATGCCAAAGAATATTTTGAAACTGTTTATCCTCAAGTGGGTAAATATGAAAAAAGTAAAGGCATTGATTTCTCAGAAATTGAAAAAAGTAAGAAACCTGATGGAACCTATGATTACAATTCAGATTTCTTTACCAACTTTTATGGTAGATTATATGAGGATGAGGGTAGAAAACAAATGCAAGATTATTTTGGAATCTCTCCAGTTCAAAAAGAACAAGAGACTCAAGATTTACTTAAAAAAGCCACAGAAGAAGCAGATGCAAATGCAGCAACAGCTAATCCTAATTATCATGCAGTTGGAGAAAATTTAGTAAGTAAATCTCCCCGTATTAATATAGGAGGTTTAAATTATCATGCAGTACTTTCTAAGGATCCTAAAACAGGCAAACAATCTTTAGAGTATGTAAGTCTCCCTGAAAATTTAGCTAGTGCTAAACATGATGCAATGTATACAGAATTAAAATCTGCTAAACGTATTCAAACTACACCGGGAGCTAATGGGGAAATCTTATTAAGAATGGATGGCAAATTATATCATATTCCAAAAGTAGGAGAAAATATTAAAGCAAGGCCTTCTGAAACATTTACAGGAGAAAGTCCAATTAAAACTGATATAACACAGTTAGTTCCTAGTTTAAAAAATTTTAGTTTAAACCCAACTAATGCTAATATTGCTAAACCTACAAAAAAATATACACGCACAGAAGATCCAGTTAATAAATGGTTGCATTCTGCAATAGGGATGGATAAAGATGGGGGAGTTATTACCTTACAAGCAGGTGGTGTTTTTGAAAATAATATTCAAAAAAGACTTGCTGAAGAAGATGCTTATGAAGCAACTTTAAATAAACCTGAAACTACAACATCTCCAGAAACTTCTCCAGCAGCACAAGTAATTGCTAGTACAAAAGGAAAGACTTTACCAGGAGTAAAAGGAAAAGGAGCTCCTACTATTAAAGATTTATATGGAGCAGCTACTGATGATAATGTAGAATTATCTGAGGCAGATAAACTAGATGCAGGAGCATTAGCCAGTGACTTTGCAGGTCTTGTTATAGGACTTACAGCAGGTGGAATAGGTGGATCTGCAGTATCATCTGGTTTAGGATTAGCCTCTACTATTGCTACTGCTAAAGCTGATTATTTAAGGGATGGTACTTTTGGTATGGATGATCTTATTAAAACGGGTCTATCTTTAACAGCTGATGCTGCCACTTTATTTCCTTATTTAGGAGAAGGAGCTCAATCTTTAAAAATTGTACAACATCTTCCCAAAGTTGCTAAACTTTTAAAATATGCTGGTTATGCAGGATTAGGAGCAGGAGCTTTGCAATTAGCTGATAAAATTCAATCTGGAGAAAAATCTATTACAGACTTAGATACTAATGATTTAAAATTAATTATTGGTGGTTTAAGAATGGCTTCTGCTGGAACTAGTATGGGAAAAACTGTTAAAAGTCAACCTGTAGAAGAGTTTGAGGGAAGAGTTATAAATCCTGCAGGACAAGAAGTTCCAGCTACTTTTAAAAGAGTTGGAGATAGTTTTGTAACAGCTGATGAGGCTTTAAAAGATATGAAACCTGTGATGGAAAAAACTAAATTTGGTTTAGGTAAACCTAGAATTGCAGGAAGTGCTGCTAGTGAAGTAAAAGTAACTCCAGAAGAAACAGAATCCTCTTCTTTCTTAGGAAGAAAAGCTATGGAAAGAAGGAATACTATGAGGACTGGTTTGAATAAAGAAGATAAAGCTAAAGAAATTGAATCTTTAATGCAGACTCAAAAAGCTAAAGATTTAGAAGCAATGACTACTAGAAAAGCAAAAAGTGCAGAAGGAGAAGCTCTTAAAAAAGAACCACCTAAAACACCTATCCCTACTATTATTAGAAGTAATAAACGTGTTCCTCCTGTAGATAAAACGCCTATTACACCAGCACCTACTAGAGAAAATATTTTACAAGATATTTCTAAACAACCATTATCTCCTAAAGTACAACAAATATTAGATAGAGTATCAGTACCAGTTCCTACCACTTCATCTGTGAATAAACCTACAGTGAAAGTTCCTAGAGTTAGTCCTGGTTCTAAAAAAGAGTGGGAAGCTGCAAAACAGTCTGAAAAAGAAACTGTTAAAATGCATAAAGCAGAAAGAAAAGGAATTAAAAACAAAACAATAGCTCCTAGACATCAAGATTCTACATTAGCTTCTATTAATAGAAAATATCATAAAGGTGGTATCTTATATGCACAAGCTGGTACTACATTAGGAATGCAGTATGATCCAGAATCAGATTATATAACACCAGGAACTGGAAAGTCTAATTTTATAATGAATACTTTAATTCCTAAATTAGCAGGATTTTCTATTAAACAACCTTTAAATACTAAAACTCCAGACACCTTACTAGAATCTACAGCAAGAACTAGAAGGGCCACAGCAAATGGTGGATTCCCAACTTTAATGCAACAAAGATTAACACCTCAACCGATTGTATCACATCCAGTTATACCAACAAAAAGTAGTGCTTTAGTGCAACCAAGTTCTGGGGGTTTAGGTAATTTAAAAGTAAATCTTAATAATAAATCTGCTATACAAGCAGCAGAAGCTATGAGAGTACTACTTTTAAATAAAAAAATAGGTCAGAGAGACACAAGAGTAGAAGCTCCTTTAGTATCAGCACCAGCCGAGGTAGCAATGCCTGTGAGAGGTGATATGTTAACAGAAGCTGCTTTTGAGCAACAAGCCAATCAAATTAGAGGAAGTTATAGACCTACTTCAGATGCTACTAGAAATTTAGCAGAACGTTCTTCTTTAGAACAACAAGCTGGACAACGAATGGCACAAGGAGTTGCAGCTGATGCACAAGCTAGACAAACTTCTCAAGGTAGATCTATAGAAAATCTACTAAGAAATAATGAATTAAGATCTAGAACAACTGGTCAAAATACAGAGAGTTTAGCTAGAGCAGTACAAGGACAAAGACAAGCAGAAATTGCAAAAGGAGAAGAACAGACTGCAAATACAGATACTCTTTTGGCTTCTCAAATAACTGATAAGAAAAGTGAGATGCAACAAAAAGAGGGAATCATTAAAAAGATGAAGATGGATCAACTCCAAAGGACTCTTGATATGTCCCCTGAATTTAGAGGATTACAACAACAATATTATCAAGAAAGTTTAAAGGGACAAGTTTCTCCTGAAACTCAAGCACGTTATGATAGATACCAACAAGCATTAGATAGAGGTACTAGCCAAGTTTATGGTTTACCTACATTTAAAACTGGAGGTTCTACTGATGAAGTAGCCAAGTATGAAATGGATATGTATAAAGAAAGAAAAAAAGATAATAAAGAAGTAAATCAAATTTCTAATAAGTGGAAAGAAAAAGTTTCTGATAAAAAACAAGATATCTCTGTTAAAGTTTCTAAAGAACTCACAGATTTTATCGCAAAAATTTTGAAATAAATGAGAATAAATATACAGAAATTACAAGCAGGAGGAGGTCTATTAACTTATAGACCAACTCCTTCCTTTCAGCAACAAGAAGCTCCTCCTGCTCCTCCAGCAGAAGCTCCAATCAGTGATGATCTATTAGATAAGATGGTAGGAGCTGGTATCACTAATGATGTTATGGAATATGCTAATGAGGTCAATGCAAAATTTAATGCTTATAGTACAATGCCTGAGTCATTAAGAAATTCTAGTGTGGGACGTACCATCAGACAGAGTTTAAAGGGAGATAGAGGAAGACTAAATGAAATTCTTAGGTCTAAAAAATACTTTGATGATACTATTGAAACTAAGAAAAAGGCTATGTCAGAGTACGCTATTAAAGATGGCCAAGTACTTGTAAAAGATGCTGATAATAATATAGCCAATATGTCTTTAGCCCAATACTCTCAAAATCTTCAAAGTGAAGAACCTAAATATAAAGCAATGACTAATGATGAGTTAAGAATTGCTAGAGAAACTGATCCCAGATTTGCTGGTAATAACACATTAATTGATATACTCTCCCATGCTACATCTACAGATGAAGTTACTGAAAGAGTTAGGAAAGCTTTAACTGATATAGGTAGTTTTACTAAAGGTCAAGCAGATGTATCTTATGAGCAACAGCAGATAGCAGATGGAGCCAATGCAGCTCTTAATAAAGGACTATCTTACGTTAAAACATCAGAGGGTGAATTTAAGCAATCTAACGCTGAGAATTTAAAAAGAGCTGGTAATGCTATGTGGGCTAATTTGGATCCAGATTCTAAGGATTTACTTAGAATGAAAGTAGTTCAAACTAATTTGTATAAACCTGAACAAATAGAGAGCGCGGCAATGGGATTAGCGTTATCTTTGTTGCACCCAAAAGAAACCGAAATAGACAAATCAACTTCTGGGGAAGGTAAACCTGGTACTACTAAAACTGGTGGTGCAGGTTCTGCTAATAAAGCAATCTTAGGATATTGGAAAGCTTCCGTTACGGGAGAAGGAGTTCCTGAAGAAATTTCTGTATTAAATGGAGATAGTAATAGAGTAGTGATGAAGGGTTGGACTATGGGACCTATGGAGACTGATAAAAAAATGCTAAAAGGTCCAACAAGTATTGATAAAATTCCTGAATTAGGAAGTATTGGTGAGATGAATAGTGTATACTTCGGTGATAAACGAGTAGATTCAAGTAAATTTGATTCAGTTATATATGATAATACTAAACCAGCTATAGTCATGATGCCTTTTAAAGAACAGGATGATGGAAGCATTATGCCAGACTTAGAAAGAGCTAGTGATTTAGAAGATGCTCAACAAATCATCAAAAAACAAAATATTACATCACCAGAGATTAAAAAAGAAATTTACAGACAGCATAATTTTAATAGTTTTGATAGTAAAGGAGAACCTACACAAGATGTAGAAGTAAGACCTTTCTTTACTTTCTCTGCTTTTTCAAATTCTAATGCTATTGAAGGAGATTCTAAATGGTTTAGTCCAAAAGATGATAGATATGATTGGTATAAAAAACAATTCGAAGAAGGTCCTAAAAAGACGGTTTCCTCTTCTTATTTTGACACCTCAATGTTTGCAGGATGGGCTAAACCAGATGTATTAAAAGGAATGATTTATATACCAGTAAGAAAGGGAGCTGCATTCCTCTCAAATTATGCAGATCAAACAGAAGTTAAATTGCCTACTGAATTTGAAACAAATGAAGCATACGCAGGAAGCAAAAGAGCAGCTCCTGAATTTAGACAATTAGACAAAAAAACAAACTTAAGTTCAAGCACATTATAATATGGAAAATACTAAAGATACCAATGATTGGGTAGCCGCTAATTTAGCATTACCTGGAGCTCCTATAGAGGAATTTAAACAGAATAATATCACTCCAGAGAATACTACTTTAAAAGACAAAGACTTCTATAAAGGGACAAAAACAATACAAGAAACTTTCACTAATCCCGAGAATGGTAAATTTGATGATGATAAATACAATCAATTTTATAATTCTATGCTATTCACTTATAATGAATATGCTAATCAAGATGCAGTAGGTAAAGCAGATAAAGACTTTGACTACGCACCCTTTGACATGTTTGCACCGCAAAATGCCAAAAGAGTACAGGATTTATATAAAATAGAAAAAGTAAGAAATCCTTTTAAAACAAAAGTTGGTATTGAGGATTTTAATTATAAAAGTAAACCCGCACTTTCTTTAGAGGAAATAGCTCAGGATAATAATGTTAGAGACCATCTTACTGGAAAAGTATTAGATTGGACTCCTAATGATGATAGTGCCACAGGTATTTTTGATTTTCTAAAAAGACCTACTTTAGTAGTGGGGCAATATGATGAAGATGGGGAACACTATGATGAGTTTGAAGGAAGAAAAATTAAACACAGAAAAGGCGATTATAAATTAGATGCAGATGGTAAACCTTATTTTGAAACTTTAGGAGATAGAGAAGTTTATAATAGAGAAGTTTTAAATTGGTCTGATACTCTAACAAAAGAAGGTACTTGGTTAAATAAGTATGACTTCATGGATTCAGATGGTTTAGATAAATCTCATATTGGCAGTGTTATGAAAATGGCTGCCAAAGTAACTCCTTTATTCATACCTGGCGTGGGTGAAATTTATGCTGCTGGTATTTTAGGAGTAGATTTAATGAATGTAGTCCCAATTCTATTAAAAGCTGGAATAGGTTCTGTAATTGGAGATAGAGATACTGATAAAGATTACTGGAAAACAATGAATAAAGTACAAGGAGTTGGTAAAACTCTCTCTGCTAATTCTGTTTCAGATTACGCTAAAACCAGTACATTTTCTTTTGAGAATATAAGTTCTATGTTGGGTGATGTATTTACACAATTATACACACAAAGAGCTATAGCCTCTATTCCTAAATATATAGGAATGAATAAAGCTAGTGTAGAACCTTTAAAAGAAGTAGCTGAGCATTTTGATGATGCTACTATAGCTAAAATATTTGAGGGGTCTCTTACCACTGGTGAACGTCATATGATACTTGAAAAAGTACCAGAAGCTGCTAATTACATTGATAGGGCAGTTAAATCTGCTAAGTTATCTAGAGCACTAGCTACAACTTATATGTCAGCTACGTCGGCTGCAGGTGTCGCAGATCAAGCCAAAGCAATAGGTCTTGATGAGAGAGACACAGGTCTTTTATATTTAGGAACTTCTTTAGGCTTTTTTGGTATGATGACTTCATTGCCAATTGGAGAATGGGCTTTGAAAGGAATTGGTCTTGAAGAAACTGGTTTATTAGTTAATAGAGGTATTAAAGATGCTGCACAACCTTTTGTAGAGGATCTTAAGAAACTAGGTAGTACTATGGTAAAAACACCAAGAGATTTTCAAAAAATCTTTAAAATAGGTAAAGCCATTGGTGATGCTGTAGGAAAAAAACTTAGTCATGTGGATGGTTATTTAGGAGCTATGGCTTCTGAGGGAACAGAAGAAGTCACAGAACAAGTTATGCAAGATTCTATTACTAATATTTATAATGGATTAGCTTCCTTAGGAATAACTTCAACTCAAGATCCTAAAAAACAGTTTACTTACGGAGATACCTCTGATATAGTTGCAAACTATGCCATGAACTTTTTTGGTGGTGTAGCAGGTGGAGCTATGTTTAGATTTCATGATCAAATTGCAAATGGCAGTAGAGAAAATGATGAATCTACTAAAGATATTTACTGGTTAATTAGAAATGGTTATAAAGATAAATTAGATGCTGCTACTAATAAATTAATTCAAAAGGGATACTTTGGAAGTACTACATTAACAGCTGAACAGGTAGATATAGATCTTCCAGGAGCTGGGAGAAAGACAGTTATGCGTCCTAAAAGAGATGGTGATTTATCTCAAAATGAAGTTATAGGTAGAACTATGTTGGGGCTATTTAATAATGTCCAGAATCAAATATTTCAAGAAGGAATTCAACCTGATAGTGCTCTTACCAGAGTGCTTGATGCTAGATACGATTTAATAGTAAAAGATTTAAAAGTGAATAGTTCTCTTTATGAGGACCATACTGCTCTTGTAAATGATATTTTAGGATTAAATAATGATATTGCTAAAGCTTTAGCAGTTCCAGCAGATTTAAACTCTCCTGAATCAACTGTATTAGCTACTGCAGAATCTGTAAATGCTATGCAGATAAAATTAGCAGAAAAAAGAGAAGCTTTAAAGTTGATTACTTCAGGAGAGGCCTTTCCCTCATATCAAAGCCAGGCTTTATTTAATATGAGTCAGGTACTTAATGGTGCTTTTGGAAATACATCTGCTGATGATTTAGCTTGGAATAAATATAAAAAACATTATAGAGGACTTAATGAAACTGAGAAGAAAGACATTGATGAAGAATATGTTGCTTGGAAAGCTGCTAATAAAAAAGATGCACTTAAATCGGGTTATCGTACATTTAATTTTCTTAATGAAAAATTCTCTCCTAGATTAGCAGAACTAGCTAAATATGCAGAACAAAGAAAAGGACACTATACATTAGTAGATGAATTAGGTAATAAAAATAAGTTTAATCTCTCTGCAAATACATTAGCTGAGATTAGCAAATCTAAAAGTTATTTAGGTAAAACTTTAACTGTTAGTGAAGCATTAAATGATGCTATTAAAGGAAAAAAAGATGTTAATTCTATTTTAAAAGCAGTGGATGATATTATGGGATTTGTTACCAATCCTAGTATTGACAGACTTGATAAGAATTTTACCAATGAAATGAGGGATGTATTTGACGGGCTCACTTTAAATGATTTAATTGGAGAAAATGCATCTTTATTTGATACATTAAGTGAGGATGAAAACTTTAATGAAGAGGGATTACCTGGAACTGATTATGACTTATTAAGTATAGATGATCTTTTAAATGAGAATCTTACAAGTGTTTTTAATAAACTAGACGCTGCTAAATTACATAATAAAGATAATCAACGTGCATTAAATACAATCACTAAAATCACTTCTTATATATTAGGTAATCCTAATGTTAATTTGATGAATAGTAAAAAAGCAGAATTTGAACAAGCTGTGCACGGAAGAACTATTAATACTTTAAATGAATTATTAGACCAGTTTGATTTTTTACAAAATGGAACTAAATCTACTATTACTCAATTATTAACAAATGAGTTTGAAGCTTTAGGAAAAGTAAATGATATCAATGATTATCAAATATATAATCCTAATACTATTGAAAATTTAGAAAGTGCTAAAGTATTACTTGAACGTTTACAAGCTTTAGTTATTGCCTCAACAGAATATGATCATAAAAAACATGGTATCTCAGGTTATAATAGTATAATCAATAATACATTTAAAGGATCTCAATTAGGAATTATCACACAAGAACAAGCTACTCCTTTATTAAAAGAAATTCAACAAATTAATGCAAAAATTGAATTATTTTTAACACTCTCTGCATTTAATAAAGAGAGTAAAGTGAAAAATAATATAGCTTCTGGTATAAATATGGAGACTCTGTTCTTTGGACATTTACAAGAAGGTTCTTTTAGAAATATGTTGGATAGTTTAAAAATAGAAGAAGAAGAATTCATTACTCCTGATATGGCTAAATCTATCGAGGATGCTAAAACCATAAAAAGATCTTTAGAAATTAAACAATCTAAAGAAGGAGAACTTCCATCTTCAGATGAAGAAGTATTTCAATTTGAAGCAGAACGTTTAAAAATAAATAAAGTATTCTTTGAGAGAGTAAAAGAACTTAATTTAAAATATGGAGAAGATAAAATACACGAATTACTCTTTAATAATACGTTAGCTAAACAATTATTTCCAGTAGCACAAATGAGTCATGCTACTCCTACTAATTTTAATACTACTACAACTCAAATTCAACCTTTAGATTTATTTATATGGTGGAATACAATGGTTACAGAGGATCCTGCAGAATTCTATACTGAATTAAGAGGAGATGAAACAGAACCAGGTAAATATGATGGAATAGAAACAAGTAAATATGTTCCATTTTATGCACAAGAGTATTCTGCTAAAATTATATTAAGTTTTCTTGATAATAAAAGTTGGATAAATAAATCTCTTAATTATTTAGGAGGAGTTGATACAGAAGGCGCTGCTATTACTGGTACTTTTATGGGTAAATTACATGAAACCTTTAAAAATCTGGTATTTGTAAATGGTGTTCCTGGTGCTGGTAAATCATCTGCTGTTGGTTATACCGTAGCTAAAATATTGAAAAAGAGAGGTAAAACTTTCTGGACTGCTGGCGCTTATGATACACAAGCAAAACAATTGGAAACTCTATTAGAAAATCCAACTGCAAATGTTTCTTTTAATAAAACACGCTTATTAGCACAATTTCTTATTCCAGAAGCTGTTACAGAAATTACTAATTCTAATGCTTCTTGTTTAGGCAAAGGAAGTATGACTGATATTGTAACTAAATTAGCTGAAAATAAATTAATTAAACTTAATAGAGTAGTAGAGAAACAAGAGGGAAAAGAATATGAAAAACTTAAGGTAGGTGAAATTAAACCAGAAGCATTCTTAGAAATAAACAGAAGTACTTTACCAGCAGCAATTTTTTTAGATGAGATTACTCATTTATCTATGATTGAATTAGAAGCATTACGTCAATCCTTAATACGTTTAGGAGAAGATGCTCCTCTTATAATAGGTTTAGGAGATTCACTTCAAAATGGTTTTAGAATTGCAGGGGAAGATCATAATATGGATATGTTTAGAACTTGGAATACTCCAAAATTAGCCGGATCATTAAGAACATCTAATGATTTAAAGAATACTAATCTTATCAATACAGTTGCTAGATATAGTATGATTACAGAGGCTTATGATAAAGTATTTACTGAACAAAGTGTAGACTATGCTGCAGTTAAAGCTAATATTGAAAGCATGCATAATCCTGATGATGAATCTACTTGGTATAAATTAGGTCACCATACTAATGAGATGGGAATTGTATTTGGAGAAAAGGTATCTAATGCTTTAGGAGTGTCTAAAGATTTAAAAAATATCTTAGATAATACAATTGGAACTGTGGGATTTATCACTGATAATAATACCTCAGAAAATGAAATTTTATCTGGATTAACTCCTTCTCAAAAAAGTAGATTAGACATTAAAAGTATAACTGATGTACAAGGTTTAGAATATGATCACATAGTAATAGATGTGGATTGGAATGCTTTAGCTCAAGATACTCCTATGGGTCCGCTTAACTTTATTTCAAATGTTTATACTTTAACTACTCGTTCTAGAGTTGGGAGTTTAATATTGGATAGAAATTTTAGTACCAACAATTATTTAGTAGTTAAATCTCAAGAAGCTAATCAAGTAATTGATGTTACTTTAGATAAAGAAATTCTTAAAAAATTTAAAGAAAAAAGAGTAGAAGATGTAACTAAATTAGCTAATTTTTTTGAAGGTACTACTTCTGTGACTCCTAAGATTAAATCTAAAGACGTTACTCCAGCTATTCTTCCTGTATCTGCTACTGAAAGTTTTGCTCAAGAAATTAAGAGAATGGACGAGGAAATTGAGGCAGCTGAAGCTGGTAATAGTTCTACAAATAGACAAATGCCCACATTAGATCTAGCTCAAAAAAATACTCATTTAATGACTTACCCTTACTATGAGAGAGTAGGAGTTCCTGGAGAAGATGCTCTTATCTTTGGTTTAGAAGATGGAGAAAAACCTGATTTAAAATTCCTTATGGATATTAAAAACTCTGTATTCTATGGGGCAGGTGAAGATAAAATTATGGAAATCCTTAAAAATAAAGGAATTGATAATATTGATAGTTTAAAAGTAGTTGTGAGAGCTTCTATGTATAATCCTGTTACCGATACTGACAATTCTAAAGTTGTAAGTGGTAAAAGGGATGCTGATCAAGAGTTAACTACAAAAGATGTGTTTTTAAGGACGGCTTTAAGAATTGAACGTTCTGATAATACTGGAAAGTTATCGCCCTTTTATATTACTTTAGGTGTATTTTCTTCTCCTAAAAGTACTTCAAAATATGATTATAAAAATGATGCTAAATTAAGTGATGTACTTAAAGATGTTACTGCTAAAGCAGAATTAGCTTTAAAAACTTCACCTAGTGTTGATTTAACAATTAATCATAGTAATCCTCTTGAGTTATTAAAATATACTACTAATATTCAACTTGATTATTTAGAAAATCCAATTAGTTTTAAAGATTTTAAAGAAGATCTTAGTAGATCAGCTGTAGTTTCTCCTATTCATATTTTTACTGGACATAACAGTGCAGTAGCAGGCAGTCCCTCACAAAATCAGAGATTAAATGAGTGGATTAAAAAGGGAAATAACTCAGCTAAAGAAAGATCATTGGCCGGGAGGGCAGTAGTATTTGTATCTTTTGATAATAATTTAAAGTCTAGTGAATTAGCAGATAAATTTGCAGAAGAGATTATGACTAATAGTCCTAATCCTAGAGTAAAAGCTGTGATGTTAAATTCTAAAGGAACTGATCCTAAAATTTGGTTCGAAAATGCTTGGAATACTTTAGCAGATGCTAAAAAGAAACCTACTGAAAGAGTTGCGATGGGAACTTTAGCATCTCAACATATGGCTACTTTTATGGCTAGTACTATTAAAATGATGGCAGACTCTTCTAAATATACAGGAAAAACAGAGATCATTAAGACTATTGCAAAGACTATAATTGAGAGACTTGGTACTGGTGAGGGTAATATGAATATTTTAGAAATAGATAGAAATGCAGAAGAAGCATTTAGATGTAAAGTTAAAGCTTATACGGATGATAAAATTAAAAATCCAGAAGAGTACTTAGCCTCAGCTGCTGCTGGTTATCTTAAATTAAAACCAAATCAAAGAATCTCTGCTTTTAACTTTAACCATACTTATAGATTATTAGTAGGCATGGGTATAGCAATGAATGGAGGTTTACACTCTGAAAGTGCAGAAGTTAAGCAGTATTTTGAACCTATTTCTAAATATACAACTCAATATGGAGAATTTTTAGAAGAATTTTATAGTTTACTTAGAAAGGAATTTGTACATGGTATATTTTCACATCCTTCTTATAATATTAGAGGGCCACGTACTAATAATGATTATGCTCAAATAGTAGAAAATGAAGAGGATGATTTTGAAGTAACAGCTCGTGCTACACTTCCTAATTCACTTTTAAATCTTCAATTAGTTATGGATAATAAACAGTCTTTAAATAAAGAACAAACTGAAAAATCTAGAAATTTATCAAGTATCTCTGATTATATAACTTTAAGACAAAATAGTATGTCTACAGAAATGATTGAGGAATTTATTAGAGGAGCTGGTGCCATTAGAAACTTATATGATGTAGGAAAAGAAACCTCTGTTGCTGCAATTATGTCAAATATTGACGCTCTTTATGATAAATTATCAAAAGCAGTGTATACTACCTCTAATTTAATAGACGGTATTAATAAAATGCAATGGACTAATACTGAAGTCTCTCAAAAAGATGTAAGTAATCCTGAGAATAAAATTCAGAATAATGGGGATGGTTCTTTTGTAGTTACAGGAAATAATGGTAAATTTGACTTCGAAATAAAATATAATATGAATGAATCAATCGAAGAAAATAAAATGAAAATCACTACTAATGAAAGACCTATTCCTTTAGAAGAAGTTGGTAACCTTATACAAAAAACTACTGATTTAGTAAATAAATTTAAAATGCAATACTCAGACATTATTCCTGAGGATATATTTGCAAATGTATTAAGTGCTCTATCAACAGGAACAAGAGAAATAGTACCAGGAAGTGCAATGCAAATGGCATTTGCACAATTATCTGCACAAGCTCTTACATTAGATGATGAAGCATTACTAAAAACTTTACATGACTACACTAATACAAAAGACATCAATACTTGTAACTAATGAGAAATAACTGCGGTTTAATATCAACGAACGCGTCCATCGAACTGATGGGCGTGTTTAATAATTTTATAAAAACACTCTATAAAAAAGGAGCAAAAAATAACTATGCAAGATTAGAGGATAAAATTGCAGAATATCTATATGACAAACATAGGAAAGACGACAAAAATGATGCTTTAACTCCTGAGGAGAGTCATTTTATTGAACAACAGTTTATTTTATATACAGCTGCTGTTAAACCTATTTTAACTAAAAGTAGAATAGATACAAAATTTGCAGAAAAAATATGGGGAGATTCTACAGCCGTTAAACCTATAGAATTGTTTTTGGCTGATGTACAGAAAGCATTAATAGAGGGGAGTGAAACTACATTAACAGAAAAAGTTAAAAATTTATATGAAGTTTCTCCAGAAGATACTTCTTTAATTCCAGCTCCTAAAGAAGAATTAATTCCAACACCTCCATTAGAAGGTGAAACTAAAATTACTAAATTCACAGATATTAGTAATAAAATGGATTTAAAAGAAGTTTTTGCAAATGCAAATACTGCTTATTTATTATTAGAGAGAAGAGTTTCTAATCATATTGTTAGGAATTATTTAATCAATCAAGAAACAGGAGTGTATAACTCTTCAAGTAATTCTGTTGATAAATCTGTAAAAGCTAATAAAACAAGAATCTATAAAGAACTTATTAAGAATTTTGAGCAAAAGGGAATTAAATTTGTTGATAGTGAGAGAGATTATTACGTTAATGGAAGAATTAATGATAACATTAAGAGTGTATTAGATAGAATTGCTGATTATTATAAAAAATATGATGGGACTGGTATAACTAATATCAAATTAGAAGAATGGACACAAAATAATATAAATGAGATTTCTGATTTTATAAATTTTGTTACTATCTCTAACTTTGATAATTTGCTTTTATCTTATGGGAAAGGTATATTCAAAATTTCTGATAGTTACCTAAACTCAGCTAATGAAAAGTATGATGAACCTAAATATGTTTTAGATATTGCTAGTAATATCAATGATAGTATATTTCAAACAGGTGAATATAACTTATCTGATGAACAATCATCATTGTTTAAGATGTTTATCTCATCTATGCCTTCTGTTACATTTGATAAACAAGTTTCTCATGATAAAGAAATTGATTTGAATACTGTAAATACAGTAATGGCTAAATTATTACATGGAAATCTATTAGAAGGGGCTCCTATATATGATCCAACAAATAGTATGGAAAGTATGAAAGCTTTACTTGAATTTGCCATCAATAATTTTACAGGAGAAGGTAAAAAAATAAAGAGTTTTGATAAAATTGAAAAAGACACTTTACTCTCAGTTTATATGTACTTTTTCAGAAATAATGATGAACTTACTACTAAACATCCTAAAGTTCTATTAAATAACTCATTAAGATCAGCTATACAAGTAGCTTATGGTAATGATACTGAATCTGGATTTAAAAATATCCCCTCATTTTATCATTTAGCCTCAAATAGTGAAGTTATTTCTGGGATGGACTACTTTAATGTTATAGTAAGTAACTTTGATAAAACATACTTAAATGAGTACACAGAGTATACCTACGATAAAGACCGAGGAACCATTACTGTAAATAGTCCTACTGAAAGATTAATTAATAGTTCAGAAATTCAATTCACTAATAATTTAAATAATTTTATTAATCAAGAGTTTAATAAGACTTTCTTAGAAAATAGATATAAAGATGTTACTATTGAAGGTAAAGAGTCTGATATGCCTACAGTAAGATTTGAATTATCTAAAGGAGTATTTATTACAGCTAATTTAGCAAACGGTGGTATCTCAATTACAGATGGTATTAAAACTACTGATTCTAAAGCACTTGATTTTAAAATAAGTCCTATACAAGAACAAAAATTAGTAGAAATTTTAAATAAAATCTTACCCCAATTACAATTAAGAGATGATAAAGGAAATGACTTTTATTATCCTCTTTTTACTCAAGTATTTTCTCCTACTCTGGATGATCATGTAGAAGCATTAACAGCTCTAGCTAAAGTGGCTGGATATGTAGCTTATACTTCATCTATGGTTAATGAAATAGGTAAAGATGGTTTATTAGGTAGTAAATGGATGAAAAATTTTGGAGCAGACAAGTCACCTTATATTAAAGATGATGAGGAGTTTTCTATTGCCAGAATGTTTCCAGGTTATAGTGATATAGCTAAAAATATTGGTAAAGGACTCTCTATTATTAATGGTGAAACACATAAAGCTGTAATTAAAGTAGGTAATGTTACTGTTCCTACAATTGGAGAAGTAAGACATTTATATGCTCTTCCTAAATGGAGGAATTGGTTAATCAAGCAAAATGGTAATAAATTAACTGGAATGCCTATTGCTAGTAATCTATTTATGAGAAATCCTGATTTTTTAAAAGGATTTAAAATTAGAAGTTTTGTAAAATCAGGTGATAATGTGAAACATTCCTCAGAGATGGCACCACTTGAAATAGCAACTACTTTCATAATGCATGACTATATAGCAGCTGCTAATAAATACAATGAAGTTTACATTCAATCTACAGTATTCGCTGATAAAAATAGCCATAATAGTGTAGTTGTAAAACTAAATGAAGAAATTCAAATCCCAGGAATTACTAATAAAATCTCTCTCTCAAATGTAACAGCTACTGAATTAAAACAAGCTGCTTTTTTGAATAATGCTACTTATTATAAAGCTATCTCAGATAAGTTAACTTCTACTTATATACCAGTGCTACAGACTCTATTGCCTGGGACTACAATTGAATCTACTTTACAAGGAGTTCATGATGCCATGAGCAAAGTTCAAGAACAGGATTTTAGAAATGCTTTTTATAAACATTATAATGGAAGTGAGTATATTATTGAAGATTTAGGAATAGAAAAGAATAAAAAAGATGGCACATGTGGTTTATCTCCTTTATTAATTTACTATACTGAAATGTATACTGATAAATCAAAAACTACTCCTGCTTTTACAAAAATGATGAAAGCTAACGAATTGCTTTTTGCTAAAAGTTTAAACTCATATAATATGAATATTGAGTACATGGATGGTAAAGGAAGTCTTAATCCTTTATTTATTCGTAAGGGTACCTCAACTATTTTTGATACTTTAAAAATAGCAGATGAAAAAACAGGAGATAGAATTACTAAAGAGAATTTTGAAAAAAATTGGGTAGATCCTTCTACAAAATACTTAACCATTTATAAAGGAGGAGAATTAAATCCTTTGCTTAGACATTATTTTTACATGGATAACTATATTTCTGAGAATTTATCTCAAGCTAGTATGGGGACTATTCATAATCATCCATTTAAAGGAAAAGCTAAGGCTAAACCTGGTACTTTTGAGTTCTTTACTGAAATAGAATCTGCTAAAACAGCTGCTATGTATAAAAGACAACTTCAAGGTACTCCCATGAAACCTTTGAATTTAAATTTAATCAATGGTGTACGTGAAACTATGAGTTCTGTATTTTTAACTGATATAAATAATCCAGTTTATACTAGTTTTGGAATTAAAGATAAGATGACAGTAACTGACGGTTCAGCGCAAGTAACCCCTTTACAATATATTCTACAAAACAATTCATTACTAGAAAATTCAGTTGGTCCTAATGCTAAGATGTTTAGTTTATTTATGGATCCAAAGTATAACTCATATGGTTTAACTAAATATGCAGAATTTGGTATTACTAATGAAATGATTCAAAATTCTAAAGGTTCTACTTATGATCTTATGAATTTAATAGAAAAAAGTTACAGGTATAAACCTTTTACTAGGAGTATTACTATTGAGGAATTTAATCCTAATACATTTGATTATGATAAAACTTTAGTACAATATACTCCAGATATCTTAAAAGATTTTAAGGGTAATAATATAACTATTGAAACAATTGCTCCTAATGGATTATTCTATGTAAAAAATGATCAAGTATATGAGATTAAATCTTTAACAAGAGGTACTACTATAACTCAACCTTCTGGAGAAGTAATAGTAGCAAAAGGAGAATCAAATGATTTTCAGGTGCAGGCTATAAATTTAACCACTGGAATGGCCGAAGTTCCTAAATCTGTTAAAATAAATGATTTATTTGATTTATGGCAAGCTTTGGGGGCCGAAAATTCAGTATCTATTGATAAAGAAGGACAATATTCTGGTAGTAGAAATCCTGGAGAGACATTAAACTTTACTGAATCTGATGCTTCTCATTATGCTTTAGCAGAATTTGTAAATAGAGTAGGCCATAAAATGGATTCTAATCAAAAGGTTAATTTAATCAATAAATATGGTTTAAGAGATCTATCAGATCCACATACTAATGCTATATACTCTAAAGAAACTGAGGCTAATTTTGTAAAATTATTTCCAGAGTTTAAAGTAAATAAAACTGACTTTAAAGTACACAATCAGACAAATACATGGCAACCTTTAAAAGCAATGTTCATTGGAAAATATATCCACACATCTGCACAAAAGTCAGGTGCTATAAATGTGCATAATATCGATGATGTGTATAACCAAACAAAACCAATTTATCCAGTAGATGTTCCAGCAATTTCTACAGGATTACTTATGACTACAGAGCATGAAGTAGAAGGCTCAGAGATCACTAAAATGACTCAAATCTATAGTGCTATAGAATTTATGGGTGATTCACATAATGTGTCTAGTGGGGTTTATAATGCCATTGCTGACGTCTTAAATATTAAACTTAAATCTTTATTTGATGCTACTGAATTCCAAAATGTAAATAAAGAGGCATTATATAAAGAAGTTACTGACAATTTGATTCGCACATTTAACTCTAAAGACCAACAATCTATTGGTAAGTTCATTGGACAGATGGTAGAAAGAAATTCAGACGAGATAAAAGCATTTACAGCTCAAGCCAAAGAAGCCGAAGCTATCACAGAAGATGCTACAGGTGAAGAGCCTGGAGTAGCTAGTACTATGAGTATGAGTATAGTTAGAGATGGTAAAAGAATGCCTTTTAGTACTTATATGTACAGTTCTTTTATATCTCTTATGAGTAATTTTTTAAATAAAGAGGCTATTAAAGATAAACAGTCTGGCATTGCCTCTCCTATTAAACCTTCTGGAGGTATGCTTCAAGTGTATGATTCAGAAGATATTAATGGTAAAAAAGATGTACTTTTAAGAAAAAATTACGATAAATTAAATGCTGCTGAAAATATAGTGGAAGCCCCAATTACTATTGGAGAGATTTCTTTAAATGATTGGGTAAGAGAAAGTGATGGTAAAACTATGAAAGAGTATCAAGTAAATACTCCAGAAAAGTTAATTGCACTTAAAAGAAAGGATACAGGAGAATCTGTTCCAGTTCAAACTTTTAAAGGATTTTGGACAAGAGGTACAGTACAAAATGATACTAATAATGTTTATCTATTTGGCGATAATACTAACGATAGGATGGTTACTAAATATATTCCTGGGGCAACCCAAGCTGTTATTAGAGGACTTCCTAATGCTATAGGAATTGATACAAAGAGAGATAGAGGTACTACAAGTAAATCATTCTTAACAGATGCTGATCTTCCTTGGTTTAAATCACATGTAGACGAGCAATTAAAGAAAGCACAAGCTTTAGGTAAACCTATTATCCTTCCAGAAGATGGAATTGGAACTGGAAAAGCTATGTTAAAAGAGAAAGCTCCTGCATTATTTGCATACTTAAATGAGGCTCTATCTAAATTAGAAACAACTAAACCTTCAAAAGTAAAATTTGTAAAATTATATGGTAAACCAAGAGATTTACAACCACCACTTTTAACTTTTAAAGTTATAGGTAAAGGAATGAAAGAATCTCCTATGTCTATTTATGAATTACCTGATTTTGCAATGGTTTATGACTATAAAGAAATTTTGGAAGATAAAAAACCCATGACTGCAGAGTTAGGTTCTTTTTTAACTAAGAGATTTCCAGGAGAAAATATTGAGAAATTAATGAAGAATACCAAATTAGTAAACAATGCTTTACGAGTTAATATTCAAAGTATTTTTAATAGAATTGATACTCAACATAATGTCTTAATTAACGGAAAAGAGTATCCAGTAGAAGTGTTAACACGTTCTTCTGGGGAAGCCATTGGCCCAAATATTTATAGAACTATGTTTGACTTACCTAAGGGAACTTCAGTTAATCAAGTTACTGAAGATTTCTTATTTCAAAGAATGTATGATAAATCTAAACCTGCTATCAATGATAAAAGTTGTTATGCTTACGTACAGAATCCAAATGGAAATCATATCTACATTTTTAATAAAGTTCCAACTGAATTTACAGAATATACTCAAGGTAAACAGATAAAAGAAATTAATGGACAGTATTGGGTAGTAGATGGTAATGGTGATCCCAGATATATAGCCCCATCAGGTCTTACAGGTACAGCACTTATTGGTGGAAAAAGAGTAGAAGTAATTGTCACTAATGATTTACCAAGTCTTCAAAAAACTCTTCAAGAGACTAAAAATTATGACAAAAGTTTACAAACTGGTAGAATTTATAATGTCAACGAAAATAATGATGCTATTCTTAAAGAAGAGTGTGCTATTCTAGCTAAAAAAAGATTTTCTAGTTTTAGAACCACTTTAAATTATATTGCAGCACGTATTCCCGGACAAGGTTTCCAATCATTTACTGATTTAAAACTTGTAGACTTTATTCATACAGAAGGTAATACAGTTATGACTAACCATTTTACTTCCTGGTTAAAAGGAGAGGATTATGATATTGATAAAGGATTCTGGCTTGGATTAACTCTTAAAAATGGAATTGTAGTAGGTTGGGCTAATGAATTTGATTATAGCTCAGAAGAATCTCTTATAGCTTCTATGTCTCTGCCTTATCCTGATAAAAAATGGAGAAGTTTAGACACAGAAGATAGTATTGATGATCCTGCAGAAGTTACACTTACTAACGAAGAAGTAGATAGCCTATTTGAAGAAAATATGTCCAAATTACGTAGTGATACTTTAGTTAAATTAGGTAATATTGATAATTATAATTTCTTAGGAGAAAATCACACAGCTTATGAAGTACAAGAAAAAGTTAATGAATACTTTATGCAAACTATACCTTTAAATGCTATGGAAGATGCTGTTAAGAATAAAATGGCTTGGGGTATTAGAGATGCTGTAGTTAAACCTGTAAACTTAAATCATACAGAGTCTCCTATTGGAATGGAAGAACTTAGAGATGAAGCCACGGAAGCTAATAGAGTTGTAAGTAATAATAATCCAATGAGTAAGGCTGATTTTCAATATGCAAACATGGTTGGTAAGAATGTAATTGGTATTGCAGCTGTTGCATTAAAGATTTGGAGTGCTGCTTCTTTCTACGGAAATGATAAAGTAAAAAAGGGAGAATTTGCTTCTATATTAATGGATAAAAATCTCAAAATTAACGGAAAAAATCGTTATATTGCGAGCCAAGCAAACCTTAACTTTAGTGCGAAGGCTTCTACTGTAATTACAGATGAATATATTGCTGATCAAGTAGGTAAAAATAATATTGAGGAAAATTGTAATGGATAAAGGATGTATACATACATACAAAGGCGTAGAATATAGGAATTATCAAGATTTAAAAAATGCATTAATTGAGGAGCAGAGTAGTCACTACTTTGCTCCTTTTATGGCTGCAGTTTTAGAAAAATTAAAGAATAATCCCGATATAACGGGCGTGCAAGAGATTGAAAAGGTCGTGAAAGAAATTTCTGATCAATTTATGTTGAAAGAAGATGTTAGTTTAACTTTGAGTCAGTTATTAAGTGCTGCTACTGATAATGCTAAAGAATTAATCTTAGCTAAAATTAATGCAGGACCTGAAACTGCTGGAGTTTATGCATACTTAACCATGTTAGGAGTTCCTTTTAAAGAAATTGCTCAAATGATGAAGAGTGATGCAGTTAAATGGGTTATTGAGAATTCTCGTAAAAATATTTTTGATAAACAAACTGATTTTAATAGTATTAAAAGTTCTATTAAAGAGTTTGAAAATGGCCCTAACGTATATAAATATTTAGATTTTGATAGGGCCAATATTTTTTCTAATATTCTAAGAGATAGTTTAAAAAATAGTACTTTTTTAGGAGCACTTCCTTATGGTAATATATTTAAAGATCCCGAAGTAATTAAGATTCTCTCTAATACTGATAAAAAGAAAGGCCCAGTCGTAAAAATGCATTCTATAGGTGCTTTAATGTCTCCTATAGATATTACAAGTAAAGTTGGAGATACAATAGTAACTAAATCTTTAGATTTTAATATTTCTAGAGAAGATATTAGTGAATTTTACAAAACTTTGCAAGAAGGTAATTTTATAAAAGAGTCATATGAACCTGTAGTTAATAAATATACAGAAGACGAGGATATGGATATGGGTTGGGAAGATGGTGAAATTAGAAGTAATAAAATTCCTGTAAAAATTGAGGTATCTAGATTTATACAAAAAATGATAGAATATTTAGATAAAGCTCCAGAAGGAGACATATCTGAATTTGCTAATATTATGGAAGATTCAAAAGAAGTTCTTATCTTAGGTAGAATGCTTTCTATAAATCAAGGTATTAAAACTGATAGTTACTCTCAATATGCTTTTTTTCAGAGAGTTACTGATTATATAATTGAAAAAAGCAAAGGTAAAATGTCTTTAGAAACTCCAGAGAAAATGATGTCTGAGATGATGGAAGAAATGCCTACTCATAGAGTAGACCCTAAATTTTTAGAAGAAGTTATGAAAAGATTCGATTTTAAAAAATTTTTAGGGATAGGTTTAACACAAGAAGACGCTACTATTTATAGAGAAACTAGTAAATTGTGGTATAATAAGATTAAATCCTCCTTTAATATTTTAGCTATTGTCTCTGATACTCCCCATTTTAATGCAATGCTAGGAGTTTCCTCTTTAATGGAAAATATGAAAAGCATGCTCTCAGTTAAAGCAAAATTAGTTGATAAATTAATTAAAGATGTTTATGATAAACATATTATAGCTTCAGATTTAACTGAGGAACAGATGGAGTATAAAACAATTGCTGATAAGGACTATTTTAAAATTATGGATTTTGCAAATGATTCTATTATATTAAAGTGGATTCGTTCTTTAGACGACTCTAAGAGAATTTTTGCACATGATTCAAATACTTATCACACTATTGTTGATAATAAGATTGTTAAAGTTACTGAAGAAAATAGGGAGAGATATCCACGTAAAATTGATGTTAGTAGTGCTGAGGGAAGACTAGATTTTATAGACATGGTTCATGAGATGATGTCTGTGTTAAAAGATGGAAAATTCTTAGTTAATGGTGAGTATAAAGAACATCCTCTTCTAAAAAACAATGCTTTTATACATTCATTCGATATTGATAAGAAAAGAGATCCTTTAACTGGTAAAAACAATAAGTTCTATAAGCTTCCTATGAATATATTAAATGTAAATGAAGCTAATACTCATAAGTTTAATAGTTACTTAATTGGATTTTCAGACTTAGCTAAAATTGAGTATAATGGAGTTAATATACAGAATTTATTATTCTTATATAATACTTTTATTCACAGGGATAAAATTAATAGAGACTCTTTAACAAAATTGTTTGAATCTTCTACCTCTGGTATTGAACATACTATGATGGGTGATTTTATTAAATGGGCTGGAGATTTTGATTGGAATGAAAAAGAATTACAATCTTTATCCGAATCTAAAGAGTATGATTATGATATAGACGATATTATAATTAAAGGATTGGCTACTAAGATCTTCTCAAAAAACTTGGATAGAAATGTAGGAAAATATGCTTATGCAGTCTTGTATAATGCTTCTACAGGAGAGTCTACAAAGCAATATTATGAGTGGAACAATAGTGCTAGTACTTATCAAAAATATGATCACTTTAGTAGTGATTTAGCAATAGCTTCTAGTGCGGGATCACAAATTGGAGTACAAAGAGGAAATGCAAATGACTTTAATGCTACTTTAAGAGAAATCTCAAATAGAGGAATAATAATAAACAATGTAAAAATAGAATGTTAACATGGCATGTACACTAACGTTCACTTTAGGTGGAATAAAATATAATATACCTGCAGAAGGTAATCTTGCTGATTATGACGGAAAAAACCTCACAGATATATTAGGATCTTTAGATTCTCATACACAAATTAATTTATTAGAGAATATTTTAAAATATTCTAACATTCAGCCGTATGATTATGAAGAAAATCCAACTGTAACTAATTTAATAGCTTCTAATAATATTCCGAATATTAGTGTAAGCAAGTTAACAGAAAAATTAGGAGATTTAGTTTTACCTGATGGATCTAATCATTTTAAATTACGTCAAGTAGTTTTAAGTATGTTAAATGAAAAGACTGATAAAATATCTTTAGTTTCTGCACAAATCACAGATGGTTCCAAAAAAGGACATGGAGTATTTATTTCACAAACTGGAAGTATCTATGTGCATGCTAAACCTAATGATAAAATTGATACTCTTGAGGATTATTTTTTAGGAAAGGATAGCAAAGTCTTACTAGAACGTCTTGCTCATGAATTAACTCATAGTAAATTAGATGCATTAATGGTTAATCAACCAGAACTTGCCAAGGAATTAGTTGAGGAATGGAATTCAAAAAAAGGAGGATTATCTGATGAATTTAAGAGTATTAAAAGTAGTATTGACAAGTTAAAAACAAATGAAGCAAAAGCAAACGAAATTATTGCTTATTACTTTAGTGATTTCCAATTACAAGGGGCTTATCAAAGTAAAACACTAGAAGATGCTTTTAAAAGTATGGTTTCAAATATAATTCCATTAGAAACAATAGTTTCTACTTCTACTCCTGGCTATTTTGATTCTTCCAATCCATATGAGGATTATGACCATTCTAGATATAAGAATCATTGGGATGATCCTGTTTGGCAATATAGACATCCTGAATTAGAACCTCCATTCACAGGAGATACTAATGCTTCTCTTCAAAAAATGGTTGCAGAGATAGATCCAACTTCTGAGAATTACCAAGCAGATAAAGCTAAACAAATCTTAGCTAGATTTAATGCTAATACCTCTGATATTCAAGAAAATTCTGAATTTAAATACCAGAAATATGATGTTTCTTATGGAGCACCTATTGTTATTGATGATTTTAATAGAGATATTCAAATCTTAAGATTAGCAGAAAATGACTTGGTATTAGTAAGTAAAGATATCTTCCTAAATCCCAAAACAAAAGAATGGGAAGCTAGGCCTACTAAAAAAGGTGAGGAAAAGTCTTCATATCGTCCTGTTATTAGTACTTATATTAATGCTAATAATGAAGTAATGATTAATCTACCTATTAAAGATGGTAGTGGTAAAACATATTCTCTACCAGCTAAGTTTGTAGAAAGTTTACGTAAATATGATGGAGATTTAATAGATACTCCTTATAATAAAGAAAAAGCTAAAGAATATGCAGATTGGATGGTTGCTAATGTAAATTCAGCATATGGTGATGATCCTGCCGATAGTTCTATAATTAGAACTATAGATATTACTTCTAAAACTGGAAAAAGCTTTCAAATTTCAGTGGCTTCTAACTATGAATCTTATGGATTTAAATTTTATAACCAAGAATCTGCTAGAGAAATCTATGATGGAGCTGAAGTTGGAGATGTAGTTAAAGTGTTTATAAAAGAAAAAGGAGATAAGAAAGCGGGAGGATATCGCGCTAAAATACTACGTAAATTTGGAAACTCAGTTGAAGTAGTTACTTCTAAAGGTGCTGTACTTATTGTAAAACCCTCTGCTATCAATGAGGTAATCTATTTAAAAGAAAATCATCCAGACTTTTTATCACAAGTAGAAAATATTGATAAAGGGACTATTAGCCAAGATCTTATTGATGATGGTAATAGTCAATTTAGAAAATATCGTAAAGTAAATTTTGTATCACAAAATAAAAAAGATGGGGAATTTCAAGATAAGATTAATGATTATTTTGATATTTATTCAAAAGAAGATTCTGCTATTAAAGTAGAGAGACGTCGCGCTGAAGTTAAAAAACTTAAAGCCGGAGATCTTATAAAGGTTAAATGGTATTACACAGATACAAAAACTAAAGAAGATAGAGAAGTGTCACACTGGTATCCAGTAGTTACTAAAACCTCTGATTTAGTTTACTATTACAATTCTACTTCTGAGAAAGTATCTTCTGTGAATATTTTAGATGGTAAAGGATATGAAATCTATGGATTAGCTATAAATAATACAAATTCTTCTAAATTATTTGATGAATTTAATGAAATCAGAAAAAGTATAGAAGGATTACGTAGAGATGATACTGGTACATTACTCTCAGATGATGCTATTAAAAATAACTTAGGAGAAGCTCTTAGAAATGCAGAACCATCTAGTTTACAAGACATTTATCATATCACAGAAATAGAAGATGTAGATGAAGTAGCAGCTGGAGAAGATAATGACCTTAAATTATCAGTATCTCAAGTACAAAGAGGTAGTATTGTTAAAGCCTATGTATTTGATATAGATGAAGAAGGTAGAGACAAAAAAACTAAAATTTATAAATGGTTTGTAGTAACTGGCTTTGATGAAAACACTGGAAGACCTATATGTGTTACACAAACTAAAGATAAAAATGGTAAAACTGGTGTATATAAAGAATATCCAATTGAATTTCAGAATATTAAAGCAATAGGTCATAGATTAACTGATAATGCTGATTTAGGAATTTATGGAAATAAAACTCTAAAAGAATACTTAGATAAGTTAAGAAAAACTTTTGATACTATTAGTGAACCTATTTTTATTACTCAAGCTGAAACTCCTAAATATGAGAGATCAAATAGAACTTTTAACACAGCTTTATATGGTTTACTTAAAAACGGAAAGATGGGTTATGCAGTGTCTGATAAATATGTAATAGAACAATTTAAAGATAAGACTGATTTTGAAGAATGGAAGAAAAATACACCAGAAGCTAAAGGATTAACCTGGACTTATACTGAACCTAAGTTGTATATTTTAAGAGGTAAACAATATATGAAGAAACTCTATATGAATTACTTAGAAGTACACGGTTTACTTAATTATGAACCCAACATACATGATAGTGTAAGAATTGGTGATATAGTTACTGAAACATGGAAGTACCAAGGAGATGATGTTAAAATGGACTCTATGATTACTGCTAAAACTCCTACAGGATTATGGGTGGAACGTTTAGGAAAAAGTCCTTCAGGGGATTCTATTTCGGTTAGAAAAAAGATATATAGACATAGAGAAGGAGTTGAATATCCTCAGATCTCAGATGTATACTTACATAAAAAACGTGATACTACCTCAACTTCTAGAGAAGACGCTAAAAGTAGACAAACTAATCTTTTAATTGGTAATACTCAGTATGAAGAGAAGATTAAAAATCTAGATCAGGAAACTAAAGAAAGAAAAGCAAGTACTTTAAAAAAACCACTTAAAGCTTCTTTAGATACTGATAATTTCTATAAGAGTAGAGATTCGGAAAGTAAGATTATGGAAATTGTAGATAAACTACAATCTACTTATAATGTGCCTATTATAATGCTTAGAACTAATGAGATTGCTCAAAGTTTTGGTGATATTTTAGGAACTGATGCTACTAAAGTTAGAGGATTTATAAATGAGGGTAAAGTTTATATAAATTTAGATAAAGCTTCTTCTGCAGAACCTCTACATGAGATGGCACATATTATATTAGAGAGTATTAAAGCCAATGACTATAATTTATATCAAACGGTTATTAATTCTGTTAAGTCTCATCCATACTATGATGCTATAGCTAAAAATTATCCTAATAGGGCCCCGGAAGACTTAGATGAAGAAGTATTTGTTTCTATTTTTGGAGAAAAATATAGAACAGTTACTCATAATCAATATAATAAGTCTTGGTATGATCAAAATGAAAGTATATTTACAAATATCTGGAATTATATGAAAAATACTTTTGCTTCTATTTTTGACAATAAATCTATCTTGGATATTCCAAATGAAAAGCTTGCTATGATGCCTTTAGACGAATTAATTAGTACCTTTGGGGACAATTTGATGGAAGGTAAATTTAAACACGTTTTAAATTATGATACATCAACTCTTGAGAGAAAAGTGACCAATTTAAAGACAAATCTTTTATCAAATGAAGATGAATCAGAAAGTTACCTTAGAAAAACTTGTAATACTTAAAATAATATAAATGAGTAAATGTAAATTCACCTTAACAGTAAAAGGTAATAATATAGAATTTGATACTGAAGAACAATTAAATTCATATCTTAAAACCAATTATGACACTCTTTCTAGAGGTCATATTGGCGGAGATGTGGAATTATCTACTGTATTAGAAGGGAAAGAAAAGACAAAATTAGAACAAACTGTGGCTAAATTACAAACCATTGCTTCAAAGACTCCTGAGATAACTACTGTAGAGTTTAACGAGAATGGTGAGAGAGTAATTAAATCAGCCTATGAAGGTGTTACTAAAAGAATAAAGCGTCTTGCAAAAGCCGGGGGATTACCTGTGACTTATTATGATGAAAAAAATTATATTGATAATAGATTGATTCAAATACGAAGCGCACTTCGTAGGGGGGTAGGTCCGGAAACTTTAAAGGCAGACTATGCTAATATTATCTCTAAATTTACCACAGGAGTTGAGCAATTAAAAGGAGCAGAGTCTGAAACTTATGATAAGCTAACTAAAGCTCTTATTATGCCTTTAATTATTAAAGAACAGGCACAAAGAAAATTATTGGGAACATTTGGAACAAACTTACATAGAATGGCAGAGACATACTTTGCAAACAGATTAGAAAACTCAGATAAGTCTTTTTCCATTGGTAATTTCCCCGCAGGTATTACAAATCTTTCTACAGAAGGAAAAGAAAATTATTTACAGTATTTAAAAGAATTAACTAACTTTTTAAAGTCAGAACATGGAGATGATGTAGTTCTTCTCCCAGAATATAAAATATTTGATGATGCTACCAAATTAGTAGGAATTATTGACTTATTAGCAATAGATAGTATGGGTAAAGTTCATATTTATGACTTTAAAGCCTCATATAAAGATCCTTCTGATTGGCATTCAGCTAAACAGATTGAATTTAAATATCAATTAGGCATTTATTCTAATATGTTGAAAAATAAAGGATTTGATGTACGTGGAATACAGGTTTTACCTATTACCATGCTTGATATTAATTTTGATGATGAAACTATTCCAAGATTAGCCGAACATCTTCCTTTTGATGCAAGTCCCTCTGAAGATATTAAATATAATATCAATAATAGTGTTATTCCTTTAACAACTGCTGCTTTCTTTGAATCTACATCTAATAGTCATGCTATTATCACTGAAAATCTAAAAAAGGCTTGGGGATACAATTTAAAATTAAAATCATCCTACGCTAATGTTCAAGCTTTTAAAGATAGTAGTAGAGTTACAACTGATATAAATAAACCTGGAGTATTCACTTTCTGGGATAATATTAAACGTAAGTTTATTGATAATACTGCTGAGAGTTTAGATAAAAACATTGAGAATTACTTAAAATCAGAAGCTGAGGCAACCTCTTCTGAGTTACTCCGTTTTAAAGATTGGATGATTGCCTCTATTGCTGGGAAAAAACAACTTATAGACTTCAAAAGAAGAAGTGAGATAGGTAATATTCATATGGTAAGAGCTTTTGAAAAATATACTAAAGGAGGATGGACTTTAGTTGCAGATGATGCAGATCTAGATAGTTTAGGACTTTTAATGTTTGTAAATGAATCTAATAAGTCCGTAGAATTTGTATCTTATACAGTAAATGCTTTAAATAAAAAGGTTAAACTTCCAATTGGTTCTACTATAGTAGGAAACTTTATTTCTGATGGTAAAGGACTTGAATTACCTGATTTATTACCAGCTACAAATGGCAACATAGAATTATTAAAGACTTATTTCTATATTAATGAAAATGCAGAAAAATTAAAAGATTTTACTGTAGGTAGAGTTATGGCTTATAATCCAATTAATTCTGAATTTGTAGTAAATAACAATGATGTGCTTAAAACTAATTTTGGATATTTAATCTCTAGATTAGAAGGTAAAAATACAACTTTAGAAGTAAATACTACTGATAAATTATTAGCTCTTCATAATCAATTTGTTGAAATTATAACTGAACCTTCTACTTCACAATCAGAAAAAGATTTAGTGAATAAATACTTAACCACTTTAAATGATTACCAGAACACTGGCCGTATGGAGAGTCTTAAAATTATACAAAAAGATTTACATATGTTATTGAACAAATATGGTCAACATAAAGTAAATAGTTTTATGTTATTTGAGGAAAAACTCTATGGTATGATCAGTGAGGCTATTGTAGCAGAAGCTGACTTAAGAATTTCTACCTCAGAAAAAGATATTCCTAAATATAGTGCAAATGGTACTATGCTTTCTAATCCTGGAAGTATTGGCTCTCGTAATTTACGTGTATTTGTGGATGTAATTAAGTTATCTATGCATAAAATACGTAGAAGACAAACTGAATTCAAAGCAACTAACGTTGAGATCTTTGATAAGTATCTAACTTCTAAAGGAAAAACTAATTTACGTAGAGCTACTGTTGGAGACAACATTAGGGCTTATGATTCTTTGTTTGAGGGAAATTCTCCTAATAAAGAACTTATTTTAAAGAATCCATATGATAAAAATACTCCACTAAATAATGAGGAAAGAGAATTTTTAAAGTATTTCTTAAAAGAAATTAATTTTAGAAGATTTAACACTCAATCTCTTGATTCTGAAACAGCTCAAGACATGATTTCAAGTAAGGAATGGTTTAAATTGCCTTTATTAAGAGCATCTAGTTCTTCAAAAGCTTCTAATATGAGTCTTAAAGGATTAAGAGATGCTACTACAGAAAATTGGAATAGTTTCTTAAATACTAATCACTTATTTGATGAGAAAGATGAACAAGCTGTAAAAAACAGAAGTGAGGATATGTTTACTATGTTTAATGAGTTTAATTTTCATGCACATCCTGATGCTCGTATGAAATTGATCGAGCAGCAGAGTCCTAATGCATTTGAAACTAATTTAGAGAGAGTTTTAGACAATTTTGTATTTTCCGCTATTAGAAAAGAAGAATATGATGACATGTTACCTATTGCTAATGCTGTACGTACTACTATCGCTTATAATGGATTTGGAGTAAACATTCCAGTTCCTAATGCCTTAGAATTTATGGATAAGTACTCACAAGCAGCTGTTTTCAATGAAAAATCTATACCACCTGAATTAAGAGGAGTATACAAAGGGATTAGTATAATTAAGGATATTACTAGTAAAATGAACTTAGGTATTAACCCATTAAGTGGTTTTGTTAATACTTTACAGGGTTTATGGGGTAATGTGTCTAGAATTACTGCTGGTAAGTACCCAAACATGTTCGGAAAAGAAGATTATTTTTGGGCTTTGAATCATTTTTGCAAAGATTCCTCTGAATCTATGACTAAATTGACTGTTTTGGAGAATTTAAACATGATTTATGGTATCAATAATATGGATATTAATATCCTCTCAGAGGTCATGTCAAAGAATAATAGTGGTCTTTTAAACTTCAAATCCAAGTATTTATACTGGATGGCGTATGCTCCTGACTATTTTAATCGTATGACTCTTTTTATTGCTCAAATGCATAAAGATGGTTGTTTTGAAGCTCATAAGATGGTTGGAAACCAAATGGTATATGATTGGACACTTGATAAAAGATTCTCTGAGTATGCTAAAGGAAACACTTCACACCCAGACTATAATAATCAATTCTCTTTATATATGGCTGTTTTAGCTGATTTTAATAAAGAAGGGTATGCCTTAACAAAAGGACAAGCACTACCTTATGCTTATACTGGAGCGCAAAGAGAGAGTATGAAAATGTTCTCTGATAGTATTCATGGTTACTATGACCATGAAAGTAAAACACTTGCAAATAATACTATTTTAGGGGTTTTATTCTTTCAGTTTAAGACCTGGATTACTGCTAAAAAAGATCAATGGGCTCTTCATCCTGATACATATGCTATTGGGGATTATGGACCACTTGTCTTAGATGGGGTAAAGCAATTTATAGATAAAGATGGAAATCAGACTACTGAAGATACTGGTATGCCTATGATGAAAATGCAAGGCTCTTTTCAAGAGGGTATATTATATTCATTAAAAGGTATGGCTCAAGATTTTCAAGAAGCTAAATGGGATATTGGTAAATTATGGGAAATGACGAAAGAACATCCTGAGAGAATGTCTAATATGAAATTAATGCTTTTTGATTTAGGAGTAGTTATAGCTATGGCAATTACAACAGGTCTTATTGATTGGGATCAACTAAAAAAAGATGACACTTATGCTTATACTATGTATAGAGCCATTATCAGATCTAGTTCAGATTTAAATGTTTTAAATAACGTTACCACTGTATTAGATATGAAAAAGTCACCATTTATGTCGTTTAACTATATGGGAGATTTAATTTATGGGATGGGACCTGTATTAACAGGTGATCAAGATTTCTCTAAATATCTCTTCACAAATACTGGTCTTTTGAGGCCGTTTACACCGCTGCTTGCAACAAAGTAAAAAAATAGCCCCTTAGAAATTTCTTTCTAAGGGGCTTTTAATTTTATGAGGAAAACATTTTAAAATATTCAGTGATTGAGGTACCTAAAGCATCTACAAAACCTTTTTTAGCTCGATCTGAATGTTTAGTACCATCAAACCAATCTTTTACTGTACCTGTGCCAAGTAAATGAGCTGCAGCAGCCATTCCATTCTCTGTAATTGGTATTCCTTTGAAACTAGTGCCTATATACTTCAAGTAAGGGGTCAACTTTTTAAGATTAATAGTTTTATAATTCAAAGCAGCATTATGTTGTGCATTTAAATCTGTATCATAATCTTGAGCAAGAATACCCACAGTTTTTAAACTATCATCATTAAATTGATATAGTCCTCTGTAAGATCCTTGTGTAGCAGTAGGTATTAAAGAGGATTCTCTTAATCCTAATTTATATAAATAGTCTTTATTATACTCAGAAGTAGGTAACTGCTTTATTGATTGTATACTCTGTTGGACAGTTGGATTATTGGTATTAAAAGGGACTTTTTTCTTTACAGGATAAGGAGTTTCTTCAGTAGGTCCATCTATTTCAGTCGATCCACCAGCTATTCCAGGTAATCCTGCCATAAAGTCCATATATTCTTTTAAATAAGGAGAGGGTTCTGGTATAGTAGAATCTATGCTTGTGGGTTTCACACCATTACGATAATTATTGATTTTTTCTTTAGAGGATTGATTAAGTAGGTCCATGTTCTTAGTTTTTGTTCAGACAAAAATACGAAAAAAAAATACCCCACGCAAGACTTTCGTCTCACATGGGGTATAATTATTTTTCAATAGGTTTTCTAAAGGATCTTTTGATTTGATTAGAAAAACTAGGCTTGATTATCTGTCGTTTCTGTTTCCTAGATAATGTCTGGAATTTTTCCATAGTCTCAAGCATTTTTTTGTAATTTTCAGAGCTGTTTTGAACTTCTTCCATTGTAGTAGGAGTACTAAAATCAAACGCTGGATCTCTATCATTGAGATTGTTTTCTTCTGAGTAGTTTATTAGTCTATCTTGCATTTTTTATTAATTAATAAATAACTGCCCATCTTCATCGACTTTTATCGAGCATGCACAATTAATTCCTCGTACACCTTCATCCACTTCAATATCATCAGAAAGCTTACCATTTCCAAATTTAATTTGAACAAAATAAGCAGACCAAAATCCTGGATAAATTCCAGGAGCTATTATTGGATATTTTTCTAAACTTTTAGCCATTATTTGTAAATATGTGCTTTATGAGAAGCTCTAGAATAAGCAACATACTTAATCTTGTTTTTCTCAGCAATGTTAATATTTTTATTGATATTAGGTTCACTTATAAAAGTATTAATATAAGTACTACCTTGTGCTTTATGACAACTTACAGCATAACCGTAATCGATGTCTTTAGTCTTTTTACTACCACTAGTGCAGTCTTGCATAAGAGAATGATTTTCTTTAAAAGGAAAGTATTCTTCTGAGAAGCATTTTCTTCTATTTTTACTTTTTGGTGCAAAATGAAGTGCTTTTTGTAGTAATTCATCATGAGTTCTTAAGTAAGCCCACTCTCCTTTTAATGTAGGTTCTACTATAAAAATCTCATGCACAGTTATTCCACCCACTTCTTGTAATCCAGTAATATATCCTGGAACATTAAATGGACTCATAGCCCACTCAACCTTTTTTACTAGATAATCTTCTGAATTTTTTATAATAGCACCAGTAGCATCTCTTCCAATATTAGAGTAACTCATTAATACATCTCCTATTACTAAGGGAAGAGTTTCCTCTGGAAATCTCATCTGACGTATGATAGTGTTCCATTGCCTTACTGATGCATTGGTCCATGTAAGTAATTTAGCATACAAAGGATTCTCAATATACTCTTTCGAGCAGAATTTTAAGGCAAGTTGTTGTTTAAACTCTTCTAGATTAAACACTTCTAACCCTTCTCCTAATGTATTTAATATAGTTTTAATCTCTACTTCATCAAGACTTTTTGTAGAATCTCTTAGCATATCATTTAATATAAGTAAAGGATTTCCATCATTTTGTCTCTCAATTTTTGTTAAGGAGAATCTGGAGAGTTTTTCAGTAAAAACTTTACTTATCTTTTCTTTTATAGGGGGAATTTGAGCAGAATCTCCAATGAAGATTATCTTAACTCTAGTTCTTTTAGCTATAATCTTCAAATAATCAAAGAGATCATCATTAATCATAGAGGCCTCATCAATGATGAGAATCTCATATAGACTAATTTCATCTCGACCTGTTGGGTCAAATTGTAAATTATTTATATCAAAGTTCTCTACGTTTAAATTAGGAGAAAGGCCAAGGAGAGACTGTAAAGTCCTTCCTTGTTCCCCCGTAAATTTAGAGATCACTTTTAATGCTTTATGAGTAGGTGCTGAAACTACAGCATCTAATTTTAAAGAGTCTAGTAGTTTTTTAATACTACAGCTCTTACCGGTACCAGCAAAACCTTCAAGAACAAACATTTGCTCCTTAGTTTGAAGCCATGCTTTTATTGTTTCTATTGCTTCTATCTGTTGAGGATTCAGAGTTATCAGAATCCCGGATGGAAGAAGTAATTGATCATCAGGTAAATTATTCGTCAGTTTCACGTATACACTTGAATATAGGTAGATTAGGCACTCCTTTTGGTGAGAGATGGAAGAATTTAATAGTAGCCATTTTTCCTATATAATCTTTAATATTTTCAAGATATTCAACTCTTTTAGCCACATTACCTGTGGGTTTAGCTTCAAATGCTATTCCTTTATCAGTAACTAAAGTGAACACCATATCCTCAGGACGAAGTCCTTTAGAACAACCGGTAATTTTAAACTCTGCATCTTGCATGAGTTTTACCTTAATCATACGTTTATCACGCCCACCTATTTTATATGTAGCAGAAGCGTCTCTCCAAATACCTCCTTCATAACCTTCTGAAATCCATTGGTCGTGGAGTTTCATAATAGTATCTATATCTTCAGATTCAATCTTAATGTGTTCAACTATAACTACTTTATCAGTAGTAGGTTGGATTTCTTTAAGAATTTTAAGTCTCTGCTCAAAAGTTAAGTCATCTGCTACAATATCAAAAATCCAATACTGTAAAGCATCATGTCTCTCCGGAATATATTCTCTTTTGCGGGCATGTCCAGAAATTTCATCTAAGAATTTCCCGTGACAATATATTTCACCATCTAGTTGATAATCTGGATACTTGTCAAAGAAAGTCTTAAAACAACCATCTTTAACTATTTCAGTACAAGCAGGATCATAGTCCTTACCTCCTCTGCTTACAGTACCCATAAGTTTTTTAACCATCCTTACTCCGTCAAGTTTACGTGAAAGATAACCTATCTTTCCATTAATTATACGTAGTATTCTAGTTATAATAATTTTTCTAGCCTCATCTTCAGAGACTAATGAATCTATTTTACCTCTAGAATCTAGAGCTAACATAGGTTTTTTATTTCCGTTTCTATCTGTTTTGTGTTCAATAAGGTCAGTAATCTCATCTTTATATCCTTTGTCATAGGCTTTATTTATAAGACTATTAAATTCTAATTCCATTTGAGTTTTAATACATCTACCTGCTTTTCCTATCTTTATTTCTAAAGTAGGTTGAGAGACATCTGTTCCTCCAACTAAACCAGAGGATCTTTTAATTTCATATCCAGGAAATTTATCAATAACTTGAAAAGACACATATCGTGTCTTTCCTTTGCTATCAACATTATACAATGTTTTATCCATTTTTGTGATCTTCTATAAATTTGTCTAATAAAGATAATGCTTTCATTCTATCAGAATAATATCCGGACATTATAGCAGTTTTTAATTCTTCATAAATATCTCTTAAAGTATTTATCGGCAAGGGTTTTATTACCATAGGAATTATTTCTTTATACATAATTCCAGTTTCATCACTTCTCTCTGAGGGTAAACAACATGTATTAGAACATTCCCCTTTATATTCAAAATAACATCCAGCACATCCTTCTAATGGGTCAGGCACAACCATAAGAGTAATACCTTTATAATCAAATGTATCCCCAATTTTATGCTCTTCCATAAATTATAAGATTTCTTGGTATATTATAAGGATTATTTCGTTTGAAATCAGAAGCATCATGTCGTTTTTTAATTTTCAAATATACTTCTTCTTTTACAGTTGTAGGAAATCTAACCATCTTTAAAAGACATTGATCTACTTCAGCATAACTAGAAGCACCTAGTTGATCTAAATCACTATTTGTAATGCCTAGACCATCTGTAGGAGTAGCATCTATACAAGCTCCTAAAGCATAAGCTTCAGCTTGTTTATCTTCTAATTCCAATTGATTTACTAAATACTTAGATAAACCATATACTTCTGTTTTCCAGAGATTTTGAAACATTCCATAGTCACCAACGTCACCATGTAAAGTCCAGAAACCTAATAGATACTCAGTAAAGTTATCTGTGGAGAGAACCATGCCTTTATTATACTGAGCTAGATTGTAAAGATAAATCATTCTCATACGAGCTTTAATGTTACCCATACGTATCTTTTTCTCAAATTCTGATTCTTTTTTTAAAGGATCTATAATAAAAGTATCCATAGTGTGAGATAATTGCTGAAAAGGAAATCCCAGATCCATCTCATGAAATTGAGTACAAAAATGTTTACCTATACCTAAGGCACGATTAATCTCATCTTTGTGATTACTCTGAATCGGAATACTTACTCCAATTAAAGGTATATTTAATTCATCACAAATAGGTTTAGCTAAAACTGCGCATAAAGCAGAATCAATACCTCCTGAAATTCCTAATACTAGAGATTTTAATCCACTATTAGATAAGTAATCCATCAATTCTTTTCTTATGTTATCACACATCAATTCATAATCAGTTTGAATTTCTAATTGATACGTTGTATCTGTTATCATAATTTTAATTCTTTTTTACAGGTTATTATTTCTTCCGAATCACCAGTATTTTTTCCCAGATCATCTGAGATTTTAACTGTATGCTTATCACCAACTTTACTTAATTTAATTACTATATTTAAAGGTTTTATTCCAGTAATATCATTGGTTATATAAGTACCCACACCATAAGTTTTATCCAAGGTGGCATTAGGTCTATAAGAGTCAATTGCATTAATTTTCTCTAAATTTAGAGAATCACTATACATCACTCCTTTAGCTTTTGCAATTTTATTGTCAAGTAAATATTTCAAAACTAAATCAGTATAAATTAATGGATCACCACTATCTTGTCTAAAACCATCTAATTCTCTAGCATCTTTAGGATCTAAATTACTAAAGAAATGTGTAGAAGTATAAGTGTCTGTTAAGACTATATTTAACTTTTTATCATACACAGTTTTCCAAGTTTTCATAGCTTTTTCATTAGCTAAGATATATCCAAATTTAGCACCATGAAACATTATCCATTCATGAGCAGTAGTTCCTTTAATAGGAAGATTATGGATCATTCCAAAATACATATTACTGGTTCCTCTTAAACCATTATTCATTTTTAGAATACTGATAGCTAAGGATTGTGCTAATTTAGAAAATCTTCTACGAGTCCCAAACTCAATAATATGATAGTCTTTTTCAGACATAATCCTTCCTTTTTCGGCAGTACGAGTTTTAAAATCACTTAAACTTGTATTAGGATTTTCAATTTCAAAATATACTTGTGAAATTATAGCCATAAGTGGAACTTCCCAAAGGATAATATTTTTCCAATTTCCTTTAATTTTTATAGATAAATTAGAACCTGATCCTGTAATAATTACATCTTCCGGATTAAATCTATAATTTTTAATAAATTCAAAAAAATCTTCGTCAAATAGAGAACCTAAATCTTTTCTTAAAAAAAGTTCTTCTATTTGAGTTAAACTAATATTTGACATAAGTTTAACTTGTTCTCGAATTTCTGCACATACTTCTGGGGAAAATTCTCTTTTATCTCTATTATGGAATGTATACTCAACCTGTTCTGTAGGATAAGTTTTTAGTACAGCATTCAACATTGTGCATTTGTACAAATCATTGTCTAAAAGACTAGTTATTATTTGGTTCATGATGGTCTCATTATGTATTTATTAGTATTTTCAATCTCAGGCATTTCGAATCCCTGTTCTTTGGCTCTCATCTTTTTATATTCTATAAATCGATTATTATAAAGTTCAGCTAAATCAGTTTGTACTCTTCTAAGTACCTCTAACTCATGTTCGGACCAGTATTTAGCGGCAACTCCTGCTTTAAAAGCAGCGTCATCATTAAATGGAGTTCTAAAATGGCCATAAACTTTAATTAGTCTAAAATACCACCACACTCTTCTTTTATGTCTTTCTGGCCATCCACTCCTTCCTGTATGTTGTACTGTTATGTTACTAAAACTTACTCCAGAAAATATATTTCCTGAACTACTTGCAGTTAGAGTACCTGTTGAGGTAATATTCCCTGAACTACTTGCAGTTAGAGTATCTGTTGAGGTAATACTACCACTCATTGCATTAACTACTATTGCGGGTTGTGTCATATCTAAATTTAAAAAAATAGCGAATCGGTTTCCCAATTCGCTAAAAAACATTAATTAAAATGGTAAGTCATTTGTGACTTCTATTTTTTTTACTTGCATAAACAAGTTTACATTTTTTTGGATGAAATCAATTTGCTGAACTAAAATAGCATTTACCATCTCACGACCTAATGCTCCTCTAGACTCGGTAGAGATTTGCATCATTTGTTTATTAGGTTTTAAAGCCCTACCCTCTGCAATCATAGTACCTTTCACAACATCATACTTATCAGTAGGGTTAGTAATAGACAATCCGATAGAAAGTTCTTTAACTATTCTATCTTCATTCCAACGGGTAATAGTTTGGACTGATTTGCCTTTAATCACATCCCATTTGGTTTTTTGATTAGGCTCTTGGTATTTGACAACCTCCAATACTCCAACTATTACTGCATTATGTTGCACTGCATTACTGTCTGTGATAATAAATTCTTTTACAATTGTTTCATGCGAATCTGAATCTTTTTTCATGATCTTATTTTTTAAATTAACGGGATTGAATCCCCATATTTTTTATTAAGTGCTTTATTTATACCATCCAGAATTACTCTTGTTTCTGGGGTTACTCCGTCTACACTTGTAAGACGAAACATTTTTTTCCATTCATATTTAGAACCACTTACATAAAAATCTGTTCTTATCCCTAGTGGTAAAATTTTGAAGGCTATTTTAGGGGAAACCCCTGCTGCAATCAAACTGAAGTAATTAACTTCTGCTGCTGCACATCCATCATGATATATTAATTCTGCTAAAGAATTTTCTATCATAGTTTCAGGAGTGATGATAGAGATTTCATCTGCCCTAATATCATCTGAGATTGTTTTAACTTCTATATAAGAACTTATTTCTCTACAAACTAATGCATCACTAGTTATTGCAACTATTATGTTATCAGTCTCTCTAGATAATAAATCTATAATTTCAAAATGTGGTGTTATATATTTCACTCTTCATTGGTTTTATAAGTAAAAGTCTTAATATCTGCACTTTGATGAAAACCATTTGCTTGACAAGATGGTTTAAATACTGTAACTTTTATTTCATAACAGTCTTCCACTTCATTGTAAGATAATCTGGTTTCACTACCAATAGTCTCACATTTTACAGTAGTAATAACTCCATGATTTCTAGAACCTACTCTACTTGCAGTTCCTTTACTTCCATACACATCACCAAACATAAAAAGTCCTTTAGGTTTAGCCATTAGCTTTTCTCCCATCGGTACCAGTATGGCCAAAGCCACCCTCGCCTCTTTCTGTTTCAGATAGTTCTACTGATTTTTCCCATTCTATTGACAAGACTTCAGCCCAAACAAGTTGAGCAATTCTATCTCCAGGATTAATTGTAAATGGATCTTTAGAGAGATTTACAAGAATTACTTTGATTTCTCCTCTGTAATCAGCATCTATGGTTCCTGGGCTATTTAAGACCGTTACACCATGTTTAAAAGCTATTCCAGACTTTGGTCTCACTTGTATCTCAGATCCCTTAGGAACCTCTACAAATAGACCTGTAGGAATAGCAGCTCTCTCAAGCATACCTAAAATAATAGGTTCTGTAATATTGGCACTAACGTCCATTCCCGCTGCCCATCTAGTTTCATATCTAGGCAATGCATTATCTGATTTGTTTATAATTTTCATAACGGTTTTTGTATTAATTGTCTATATTGAATCCAACCTTTAAAATTTCCAGACCATAGATGACCTTTTGAGTCTGAATGTGTAAATCCACTTCCTACTCCTAAATTATAATTACTAATTGTGGGAACTTGAGCACAATGTTCAAAAGGACTCATATGCTTATTTTCCAGTAAGTTATCATGCAATTGAATATCTTTATGATAATCTATCTTTCCATCAAAATTATTGTAAGATGTTCTTGCACAACGTGCTGTAGCTACTTTAAGTTTTAATTCATTTTCTAATGAACCATGCCAAATAGTAGTACCAGATGGTATATTTTCTCTAATAAAATCTTTTAAATTAATTCTATCACCAAATGGCATATGCCATTCTCCAAGTTTTAAGGACTTAGGAGTGCTTTCTATCATTGCATCATACATTGCTTCAGCTAAAGCTTGTATATGTATTTCTGCTCCAGAATGACTTAAGTTCCACCATTCCCATTCATTTAATTCATAAGGAAGTGTATGTACTTTTTCTAATTCTTTTCTTGATTTATAAAAAACATCAGGTTCAGTATTTACTGCATATTTTGGACATCTTAATTCAAAGAATCCGCTAAATTCAGTAGCTGTTACCAGTACTTTATGCCATAAAAATGGCTCTAAAAGACGGTTACAAAGTTGTTTTGTTATATTACTTTCACTAAACTGTATTGCTGCTTTCAATGCTGATTCTTTTGCATTTATCCAACCCCAATAAGGACTATTTGGATTTTCTTTTCCTGGTAAATATTCTGTACCTTGCATTCCAGAATGATCTTTTTGCCACGCAATTGGAATAAAAGGATCTTCTATTACAGATGCCACCATTTTATAAAATGGAATAGCTCTAGAAGAAGCACTATTTCTACTAAAAACTCTATGAGTCATTAGTTCCGAATGTATAAATCTCGGATATGTTAAAACATAAGTAGTGATCCTATCTCCCTTTGGGGACATAGAATCACATATTATTTCTGCATTTATTTTGTTCATTAACCACATTTGTTATAACCACAATCCACATCAGAACATTTTACACATCCTTCAATACGAATCATTTTTTTACCACATTCAGGACATTTTTCCTCTAAAATAGCCTCTATTGCATATTTTGCAAGAGTTCTTGTAATAGCTTTACAGAAAGCAGTCACAGAAGTTGGAACTTGTCCAAGTTGATCTATGATAAAGTTTAAATCAATTCCTTGTCTTAAACCTAAAACAGAGATCATTCTTGTTAAAGCCTGCTCTTCATCACTTCCAAAATAATTTGCAATATTTTTTATAGTGACTGATTCAGTCTCTAAGTTATAATTTTTACCTACTTTTACTAAATTACCCTTTTTTACAGCTTTACCTAAAGAAATTTCCATTTCTTTAAAAGCAAAGATTTCATATGGTTTATCTTTAAATAATCCTACAATTACTAACCAATCATCTCCAGAGGCTTTCAAGTGATGTATATCACAAGGAAGTGTTTTAGGACGTTTAGTTGTTATTGTTTGAGGATCACTTTTTTCAACCTTTTTTAACACTGCAGACATAGTACCTGCTCGATAAGTAGTTAAACCTTTAATCGTCCCAGTTTTCCAAGCCTTAATATAAAGACTCTTAAAGTCTTCATAAGGATAGTCATTTGGTAAATTAATAGTCTTACTTAAAGCTGCGTCTACATAACTTGAAACTATGGTCATGATACTTAAATGAGCATCTACATTTAACTGTTCAGTAGTTTTGGCCCACTCAGCTTTTGGATCCCACTCACCAATACTTTTAAGATAATGTACAGCATAATCTTCAACTAAGGATTCTTTTACGTATCCTCCAGTTTGAGACCATTTATAAGTTATTCCGTCTAAAATAGTAGATTTAAATTGTGTATCACCTTCCATTTTAGTACCAAGCCATTTATCATGAGTACCTAAATCTCTTGGTAACACGTCTACACCATGAGTTCTTATATATTCTGTCATAAAGACAGGTTCAAATCCCCCAGATATATTATTAGCTAAAATACCAGTATTTCCTGTTGGTTGTACTGAAGTTAAATGGCTATTTCTTAAGCCATAAAGCTTAATAAGATCCATAGTTTCAGAAGTTAGAGCTTGAGTCCAAAAATCAGATTCTAAGAAATTCTCATAATTCCATAAAGGAAATGGTCCTTTTTCTTTAGCCAATAAAGCAGAGGCTTGATAAATTTGATTAGTTACAAATTCAAAGTACTTCTTAACTAAGAGTTTACTTTCTTCAGATCCATACTCAACTTTTAATATCATTAAAGCAGAACCTAAACCAGTTACACCGATTCCAATTCTTCTCTTATTCTGAATTTCTGTATATTGTTCTGGAAGTGGCATAAATGTCACATCTATTACATTATCT
>Ga0302271_10000091_pt1 | contig 73801 bp, 34 predicted proteins | sample III_Bog_N1_1_FD_198767 | JGI IMG/M metagenome (GOLD analysis project Ga0302271, IMG submission 198767) | Peat permafrost microbial communities from Stordalen Mire near Abisko, Sweden - III_Bog_N1_1 | ecosystem: Environmental > Terrestrial > Soil > Wetlands > Peat | place: Sweden: Abisko...
CCCCACAAATAATGAACAACCCCCCATATTTTTAAGTACATAAAAGAGCATTTTTGTTTGCTTGACAAAGATACTAACTAACATAACTCAAAAAACAAAACAAAAAAAAACATCTACAACTCACACAGACAATCTTTCTTAATTTATATTTATTCCCTAAATAGGCATACACTGATACTTAAACTTTTTAATTTTTCTTTAAGTTTCTTCCTCGTTCATCTCCTTCATTTCTATGAGTTGAAATATGATATTACATACTAATTTTCAGCTAAGATTTCGATGTCGATCAAATCAATCAATCTTTTTGTATCGCTGATAGACTTGAAGCAGTCTCTATATACCTTCAGGTATATGAAATAAGTTGCCGTGACAAAGCACAAGATTTAGAACAAGAAAATCAACATAATGATGTTTATGAAATAGTTATAGTGCTGATTAGTGATGTCTTTAATAAGTGATCGAATTGTGTCCATAATGAACGTGTAGTAGATCTTCAGTAAAAACGCATCATGCAAAGAAAAAACATCCTACAAAGCAAGCCCATTCAACCTGACTTGAGCTGCATCTTCTAAGGTCAGTGTGTTCATAATCTAATCAAGGAACAGGAAGTAAAATTTAGAGACATTTATCAGTCCATGCTTGAAGAGATTGTCCTTCAAGGAAATACATTCATCATAATCAAAATCTCCTTCGACTTAATAATCCGGGTATAAAGTCACTGTATAGCAAGCATCACCTTCGAGAATTGGTAGGGCTACATCGAGGAACTACTGTTTCATGTATCTTGAGATGCCAGATTGCTTTGTAGTGATCGCATAGTAGTTTGCGAGTTCTGCGGGTAACTGTGCTTGTAGCTAAAACGCTCTCGTTTTATAAGTTGTGAAGAATGCTTCATTTCCTTCTAGTTTAAACCGGAGTAGCTAGCTGCGTACACCAATGACACGATTCAGCAGTTAGTGCACAATATTCACTTCGTCTTTTGTATAAAAATTTCATCATAAAAAAAAATAATAATTAACCATCAAAAAGATCTAGTTTATTTTTTATTTACTGATGAATTCCCTATTAGATTCTTGAATATCGAAGAACAATGACAAGCCGATGAACGACGAAAAGGAATATATCACACTTTGCAGCAGAAACATCGTAGCCAAGAATAAAATAGAACACTTGAATCCTTGTAAAGAAGTTGTTGTGCTGATGTTCTTTTTCTTTTATATCACTAAAGATGCCTTAGATCGAGTTTACGATATCATTGTTTGTCTCTTTAGACTTAAAGAGGCCCCTAGTTAATGTAATTGAACGTTAAATTTCCTCCAGATCTCATACTCAACCATTTATTTTGTTTAAACAGCATCATCTACGAGTCCTTGGAGTTTATCAGGTGAAAATGTTGATAGCAAGACTAGAATGTCTTATCGTTTCTTTTGAATGTAGAAATAAAGTGGAAGAAGGCTCATAGAAGCTACACAAGAGACAATTAACCCAATCAGCAATGAAATCAGTGCGTTGTCTTTCATGGAGGTGTACATATCATGTAATTTTGAAAATACTAAATTATCTATTTTTGTTAGTAAATCCCAGGTATTCTAGAAATTAGATAAAACCTACAGCTCACTCTCACCATCCCTGTCATATACATTATACGATAACCTGTAGAGGTATCCGAAAAGAGTGGATTCCACGTATGAAAACGGAAGAGTTGTTGATTCAGATCTTGCAGTAGTGAAAGCAAACTTCAAAGCCATAGATTAATCTACTACGATAGATTAGACAATAGTCGCTGTTGTTTGAATCGTTCTGTAGTACATCTCCAGGTAATATCTGAACTTCGTGTATCGATAATCCTGTAAATGTAGAACTTACTTGCCAAATGCAGCTTGCAAGGCAGAATCAGACAGAGCAAATTCAGGAAATTCAGTTGTTAAGATATATAAAATATTCTCATTCACGATCAGAGATGAGATCAATCTAATTTGGCTGCTCCAATCGATGTTAGGATAGTCATTTCGTTAGTCAACTAGTTGATTGTTAATAGTTATGTATTAGTATAAATACAGTGCGATAACTCCAGAGAGACAAGCCAAACCCATGTACTTCATCAGCTTCAATTAGACAAATTTTGTTTGACGCAGTACCTAATGAACCATCGATCTTTTGATGGATTCAAAGATAAATGAGAAATTTTGAATATTTTTATTGAAAAAGTTTATTATTTTCTTATGGATTTTTTATTATTTAGAGGTGAAAAACTATTGAATTTTTAAAGAACAATAAAGAAAAAAATAATTATGGATTTTATTTTTGTTTACCTGAACGAAGAACTAATAGCCTTCGATGATTCAACGCTGTCATCTACAAGGGTATGCTTTCTTATGCCCGGTGCAAGTTGAGGAGGTGATAAATCTGTGAGATCTTGCATGAACTAGTTTGATTGCGTTTTCGTGCTTACTTTCAATACCATATCATTCATAACGAGTGATTTATTGTTATGCTACTCTTCATTTTAATTGTTTGGCATAAATCTCTTTAACGCCTGATCAGCAGAGATTGAATTCATTTATTATTTCTCTTGCTAGCTTATATTTCCAAGAGAATTAGGATTATATATTGTCCCTTTAAGTGTTTGTGCCCTGCTAGCTTTAGAAGAAGACGATTAAACTGTTTTCTTCTAGCTAAGAGTGTTTTTAGATACTTTAGAATTCGCTTTTTATCTCGGATTGCTTGAACTCTTGTCATATTGGTTAAAATTTCCATTTGGATAATTATCGTTATTTGTAAATTTTTCTTAAGGATTCGTTATGAGAGGCTTTGGAGATGAGAGTGCGTTATCATAGTAATCAATATCAATAGCTCGCATAGGAGACGACATGAGTTTCTCAGAATACACTTAGGATAAAAGAAATTATGTGTCTAGCTTTTTGAATTCGTTTTCAGAATTAATTATTTGTTATTGTTGTGCTTATTCCCCTGGGAGAAGATACTATTCCGAGACCTTCTCAACGTATTGATCATGCCTATTTGGTAGTTGTATCTCATAGAAGCTTTCTTATGCTATTTCTTAGAACTTTGATTGGTTAGGATTTCCTTTAAGATTCTACTTGGATTGAGATATTTCCAAAAGATCTTTGTAATTTTACTTTTCTACATAATATCCTGTCGTATTAGTGTTGTTGACATTGAACTAATTTACGTTGCTAAATCCACCTGAATTGAAATTATTATAGCTCAAGAAATTGTTCATGGTGTTATTGTTATAATTGCTTCCAAATCTGCTAGCATTGACATTCGGACTTGCAACTCCGCTGATGTTCATATTATTATTAACTGTATTAACAATCCCACTGATATTATTCATATTATTTGTATTGAGCGTTGTAGTATTGTTAATATTAGTGTTGCTTTACAATGGAGTGGTATCTTTTGTAGAATTTATTTTTTATATTGGTAAATTAATTTTGCCAGTGTGAAACGTTGTAGATTCGAAATTACTAGGTTTAGTATGATGTCCAGGAAGATAATTTAAGTTAAGACTTGTAGAGTCACTTCCATGGATGATTTATTATTCAGAACTCATACCTCTTGGCAGGCTATGGAGAAAGTTGACTTGTCCATCTTCGTACCCTCCTTCGATTTCTTTAATTTATTTTTACATGATTTTTTCCATCATAGAATTGGCAGGATTATTTTATGTTTAGTTATGTCCTGACATCGATTTTTCACTCGCTGACTTATTCGATGGAATGGTCTGTAATCCTTCGTCTTTGTTAGATCCTTATGTTCTTTAAAACTCCAATTCTTATTCGGAAACTTTGTTCTTCTTATCCACGAGAATTTAAGTTTATTCCAGAACAAAGTTTTTATGAAATTAATTGAATTATTCCATATCGGTCAAGAGGTTTCGCATCGCTTCGAATTTAGATGCAAAATCTTCTAGTTTTGTTAGCTTTTCTACTCGGATTTAGAAGAAATTCACATATTTATTATTGAGTGGTAAGATGCTTGCTTTGATTTTATACATCTCCAATTCGAATAATTCAGCTACTAAACTGCTCCGTTCTTCGTAGTTTATCTCGCTAAAACAAAATTCCTCACTGTAAGGTTTGAATATCACTGTCTCATATGTTGGATTCATAGATGTCCATCCTTTTCTCAAAAAATTTGATAATAAAATCACTGGATTGTTAATAGATTTTCATTACCTTTTGAGATGAATCCTGAGAGGGAAGGCATAAGAGATGAAAGACAGACTGAAGTGAGTGACTTCTTTTCAATTGTTTCTTGAAATAAGACATCGAAAAGTAGCTTGGACATTGTGAATACTTCAAAATTGTTTATTTAGTTCACGGCAATGTAAAGCGATGAATCAACGATTTATTTGATCCAAGCGCATACACCGAAATCCTATGTGCCTATCAAACAAGTTTAAAGCTAGATATGATAAGGTATCGCCCAACCTTATTTGTCAATCCCGATAAGTAATGGGTAGCTGGAAATATGATCACTAACTTGTTTTTTTTAGATAAAATTAAGAACAATTTTATCATGAAATCTCGCAATCCCAGGTGGCTGCATGAAGGTAATATTCTTCCCAATCGCTTCTTCACAGGAATAAATCGGCACGACATCCTTGAGATTCTTGGACGTTTTTACAACAGTGCCGATCGCTGAAAGTAATGTTATAAACACTACACAGCTGTCCTCACTGTATCCGTTGAGTTTGATGTTCTATGATCCATTAGTTCGAACGGTGAAAGACAGTTTCTTTGTTCGTCGAAGTAGTTTCGACACTGATACATCGAATGTTAAGGATTTTTCAAATAACTCAATCATATACGCTAGGAGGATACTTTCATGGCAAAGATTGATGAGTTCCTTGAACTAATCTTCTAATTACTCCCGAAGTTATCGGAGTTATGAGAAAATAATGAAGACTTCTTAGAGGTCGACATGGTTTTATCCGATTCTTGACAATGCTGCTGGTTTGAGATCTAAGCACTAGCCAAGTAAAACGCTGCTTTCTAAGAGTTTTGTATCGAAGTTTATATTCTCGATGAAGTTCATTTTTGGCTGATTTGCTTTTTTCCCTAGGCTCTTGTTCTGCTTGGCTTGGAGTTTCACTTACGAATTAATGAATCGGATGATTTAATGCAATTTTTGTCTTTGAATCAAACTCATTTTATTGTCTAAATTATTGTATAATTTCAGTGCTAAAGTCAAAGTTTTCGTCTCGTTCCCTAATACATCAATCACATACATCAGAAAGCTGAACGTAATGAAGCTAGCATTAATTCCTACTTTCTCAGCTTGTACTTAATAGCACCGCTCAATGTAGTCGTTTAAATAAAAGATTCTGGACTCATTCTAACCCAACTCCTCCAGGCTCAATTCCTAGATAAATACAAAACAAACAAAAAATAACTTAAAAACACAAAAATCCCTTGGATCATAATTTACTTGCGCACAAAAGCAAAAAGGATATTATTAGCAATGCATTTTGTGTGATTGAATAATTCCTTCAAGCACAACTGACGTTGGGGAGCTTAGATAGTCTGCATATTCGATTATTGTATCAGTATACAGTGCACGGAGATACAAATCAAGAGATTCTAGAGATGAAGCACTTTCATCGATGTGATCGTAAATGAGTTTGTTTTTTCCAAATCTCGATGGAGTCATGAAGATTCTGAGAATAAAATCAACTCGAAAATTTATGAGAACTTTAGAAAGTTAATAACTAAGTGGGAAGAATATCAGCACAGGTACGTTGAATGGATACCACTGGCTGTCGTTGAGGAGAAATAGAGTATTAGCGCATGAAAAAAAATTGAAAATATATCCAGCTGTGTTGAGAATCTGTATGTTGCGATCGTAAAAGGAAAGTTCTTTGAAATCTATTGCGAAGAGCACACCATAGAGTATCATGCTAGCTACAAGCAGTGCATTGTATGACAAGAATGAGTAGAGAATGAGACTGATTATTTCAAGTATCAAGGAGATGGTTCTTTGCCAAGATTAACGTACTGAGAGGTAATCTCGTTTCTTGAATCGTTAGTCGTATTCGTGAAGAGTTTATATTCCAACTTAACAAAATAAGAAAGAAAGTTACTAACGCATCAGAAATATAAAGGGAAACTGACAGAAAAACACATATTTTTTCCTTAATTTTTAAAAGTTAAATTTCATAGCAGAAAGGATAATAATTCCCCTAACAAAATGAATGTTTTTTGAAAAAGTTTAGTTTTGCATTGTGATGTTGCTTACTGATTATGAAAGTGAATATGAGATTCAAGACTGCGAGTGATGAGTGCTGTTTGAATTGAAGAATTGAAGAAAGAGATGAAAGAATAAATATCGCAAAATAGTATGTTTAGAACATAAACGAAAGAAATGGATCTTTTCGTGCTAGTTTTCTAGTTTAAAGAAAGATCCCCAAGTGGACCAAGAAGTAGACTAAAATCACAGAATTATAAACTAAGAACATCATGAGTAAAGTATACTTAATTGTGTCGTTGTCTTGAAAGAATACGATTGAAGAAAGATAATCAACGTTGCGCGATTTTTTCTAGATGAGATCTGAAATTTCTGGTGATAGCATCATAAGGAAATACTAGGCTTACTTCCAAGCTACTAAGATTAAACTCAGCCAGAAAGGGCGATCAAATGACTTTACTAACCAATAAGTGTTTTCAAGATAGAACCTTATGAAGACATTTCTGACTTCTTTGTTGGAATTATGATTTTCTTCTAGTTGACCTTACATTCTTTTTAAGCGATCTTTTAGGTAATTAATTGCATTCTACTTAACTATATTCGACTTAAAATCATTGCTATTTTTAATCCAATTAATTAATCACCAGTCCTTTCAGTTGCTTCTTTCTTACTTCGCTTAGGTTATTCTGCAGTGATATGATAATTATTTTTGAAAAAATTGATTAAGAACCAGATAAAATGCAGTTTGAATTTTCGTTCGGATTGTTTAGATTAAAGATTTACTTTATTTACTGTATCCTGCACCCAACTTTTGATACTTTTTTTCAAAATATTTGACAAAATGTATTTTACATAAAAGAGTTTGAATTAGGATATTATTAGTACCAAATTATTATTGTTAATAATTGTTTGTTTTTTAATTTAAAAAAAGACGAAGCTAATACGAAATAAAATAATAAAGAGCTCTTTTTTCAGAAACAATTTGTGGGTATAATGGAATGGATTTTATTCATAAAGTGATTTTACTAACAAATAAAAAAAAAGAACCTCATACTCTTCCCCCTCTTCGCGCCAATAATAACTAGAGAATCTTCAACGATTTATTAGAGAAAATTTTGTATAATTGCAAGTAATGTGATATTTTACTTATTGTTAAAATAAATGAATAAAAACAATATTTAACAAGATATTTCAATCTTCTCATTTTACAACTTGATGTTCATCTAATATGTTTAATATACGAAAGAATGTATTGATTCTCACAGAGGAGTTGTATGTCAATGAGGCCGAGTAATTTCTGAGTCGTAAAGATCGAATTGAAGGAAACAGTAAAGAATCTAAGATAGATAAAGTATCCAGCCAGGAAAAAAGTTAACAGTTGTATTGATATGAATAGGGAATTAAGAAAAATGAATTCATCATAATGCTCATAGGTTAAGGCTGCCAAATAGGTAGTTATTTTATTGATAACTACATCGAATAAAATTTTCAGTTCAAATTATGCCACAAAACCTACCTAGGATAAGATCTATTTAGAAGTTAATAGGAAGTCTGCATCACTCGATGAGAGCAGCATATTCATTTATGATTTGTACACTTCAATAATCTACTTCACTACAGCAATCAATCCTTTCTGAAAGAGCCCATTTTATATCTCTATACAGTCAGATTCGCTGCTTAGACCAGATAAATTATTGCATATTTAGTCTTCTAACAGAGGAACCACAACATTATTGAATTCTTGCTAATGAAATCTTGAGACATATGGCTGTTTTGTCATGATTTGGGAAAAATCGTAAAAGTTTTCAGTTAAAATAGTCACAGTATTCTCGGCGTTGGATTTATAAGTTTCATAAATATTGAGATTTTGTTATATTCTGTATCTCATTAAGGGTGCTCGATAATTCAAAGCAGCCGTGATCTTCTAAGACATGAAAGTCAACGAATCTAATTTTTAAATAATAATTTAATGCAATGAAGTAAATAAATGTATTTGCTAAATATTACTTAAAAACTCTCTGTTTTTGAGTTGAATCTAGAAGAACTAATTCAGAGTAATATTGTTGGCTAAAGAGTAAAAAGTATTGGTAGAGAAAAACAAAAGACTCAAGAAGAATGTCCTCCAACTGAAGGTAGCTAATCTAGTTGTCCTACTCAGAATCTTCTTTTTTTGGATACCTACAAACGAGTTTGATTGGGTTCGCATTGGAGTCCCCGAATTTGTTCTGTTGGTGTATTACTTACTGAAAAGAGACTATTTCTAGTTTGAGACACTCAAATTGGTATGTATTTGTTGTTTGCTTTTTTTGAATTTCAAGGCTATTTCTGCATTCAATTGCTAGCGATTTGCAGCTACTTACGATATCAAAAAACCTAGTTTTTCAGGTGGAAAGGTTGACAACAAACTTAAGATTTTTTATCTCTTATTCTGTGCAAAGCTAAATACTGGCAAAAAGCTGAAAGAAAACACTGTTGAGACCAGTAACGCAGCTATCAAAGAATACATGTCGTTCTCTATCATTAAATTGTACCTGGCTTACACCTGCTACTTAACTTAGTCATCCATGTTCTTAAGCTAATCAAAGGACTCAAAGTAGTTTAGTTGTATTTGCCTTTCAGACATTCCATCATCATCACTGAAACTCGAGATCTGAAAAAAATTCGCAATCATTTGAATCTCAGCATAAGCAAAGGGGAACTCTGTAGTAACTTATGCTGATTCAGAAACCGCTATCTTAAAATTCATGTAAGTATCTTAAATTATATTGTACAATATCGTCTCAGATGTAAACAGAGTATTTTGATATGCTTTCATTCGATTTTTTAATTTATCGACTCTTTCAAACTGATAAGTTTCCATTCTTGATATAAACATCGCTTGCTCATTCGAATCTGCAAAAGCAAAGTCACTACTTTCCAACAGATAAAATGTATTCAAATTTCCCATAAGTAAGCTCTAGTTTATCTGAATATCTTAACTCCAATCAATAGCTGCGTAATCGCTCTTTTAATCTTTTAAAGTCTAGTTTAGATTTGTAAAATTCACGACATTCATCGTTACTACACCACATAGAGCAAGCATCCCTATGATTTTTATTAGCCTAAAGCTCATCATCCTTCCTTCTGACATGATTTATTCTATCAAAAACCTTCGAATAATTATTTGATTCTGCTCAGCATGGAGGTAAAAATATTATTTTACTTTTTCTATGAAGAACTTGCAGATGAAGAATGAACGCTTCCTTCAATAGGATTTTTTGTTTAATCCCGTAAAGCCAGATTGTTGATCTTCTCTTCTGAGATATTTGAATCAATTTGGGATTATTTGATAACTGATAGCGAACTATTCAGCTGTTTTTGATTGCAACCGAATTTACTCTTGCCTCGTAAGCCACTTTATAATATTTAAACATTAGCTATTACTCATAACAAAATTTCAATTTACTTTTTAATTTTGGAGGTGTAGAATTCAGATTAATAAGGAACATTTAGTTCTGCAGTAGCCCTGAAAACTTCTTTATTTTGGATATTGCCTAAACAATCTTCAAAATTGAATGCCACAAACTATCTCTCAGAATCAATGTATCTAGGCGATGCGATTTCATTCAGGTTTGTAGTTGAATTATTAATATTATCGGATAAAATAGAATGTATTGGATTCCCTTGGATTTCATTTTGGCTTTGTATGGCATCACAATAAATAATATTATTCTTTGAGTCCATTGTATCGAGTGGGTTGTTAGAGGCTATTTCAAGTATTTTATTTTTTGTCAGAGTTATTTCATGAGAATTAGGTTGATGTTGTGAAAATGTTGGCAATGAAGTTAAATTTTTTTATTGCCGTTGTTTGTGCTGATATTCCTGAGAAATATATTGCTATTGGTGTGATCTTGGTGATTCTAACTCATATTTTAATTAATAGGAATTATTTGAGTGACTTTATTAAAACTCATCACTTGTTATCGTTTTTTCCGAATTACTATGACGTAAATTATCCATATCGATTTTGACATTTTCGTTTTTAATTTAATTTGGTTGCTATTAAATGGAAGAAGAAAGTTATCCCTGTTTAGATTCTCTCAATTACTCATTTTGTGATGTTAGCTAATAGAGTATTTTCTTTTAATTTTCGATGAAAACTGGGGAATATTAGGAAAGCCTATCGAATTCTTGAAGTAATTATCTCATTGGTTCTTTCTTCTAATTGTTTGGTATCATATGGATTTCAGACACTCTGATTGTGAGAAATTAACAGAACACACCTCTGACAGGGAAAATGTCCATTTTAATTGAATACAATTCTGAATTGAAGAGATCTTCTATGAGGTTTTCTCGAAGACTAAAGTTGGAATCACTAAAGGAGAAATGGTCGTTACTTGGTTTAATAACTATCGTCTCGTAGTTCATTAGAGGCTTGTCTCCACATTCTTAACAAAATTATTACAAAACTTAGTCAGAAAAAGGATCCGTATTTTAAACTCTTAAAAACACATGAGAGATGTGTCAAATATTTTTACCTTTATTAATCACAGAAGAGATTGTTGGCATTAAGGCTCCTAGCTTTATGAAAGGAAACTTAGGAGGAGGTGAGTAGGTTTTGGAAAAAAATACATTGAATAATAACTTCGATAGGAGGAATATCTCCTGGTTATTCTCGAAGGAAACAAGAAAGTAGTTTGTGTTATCTTTGATTTAACTGACCTAAGCGCAGACTCCAAAGTTCATACTATTAATAAGACAAGGCTGCACTTTGATATTGTAAGCTAAAGCAAATCCGTCTTTATCGACTCCTACAAGCAAAAGAAATTCTATCACTTCATAAATTTTAGTTTTCCTGTCTATGAAATTTTTCAAGGCTAAATCATGAGTTTTTGCGATATGCTAGGGTTGCATATAAGATATGTTCTTTCCAATAGCTTCAGAAGCTGGCAAGAGTGGCACAACTTCTTGAAGATTATTGGATGTTTTAATGATTACACCGAGATCCTTCTTAAGAAGTGAGATGTATATCACACATATATTATCAGGGATAAGTGAGAAATGACTGGTATCTTTGGAATATGCTAGTAGTTTATGAGAGTGAATTACAAACTTAGAGAGAACGTTCTCATAGGAAATGTTTGCCTAATAAACGTCAATGAGATACTACAGCAAAACGTTGTGTGGATTTTTTAAAATCAAAACCTTCAGAGATGCATACGAGCCTTTTTTTTCTATTAAAGTTAAAAAAGAATAGAAAATGCCTTCTGCAAATCGACAATGGTCATTCCAATAAGAGTGATTGCTTCGATTTTGAGGTCCAAACACTAGAGAACTTTAGCAGAACAGGAATAAAGCTTGTCTTCGAAATAGATACCATCAAAGAAATGGGTATCTTTTTCTTTTGATTTGGTAGAAGCAGCAGATGAGTTTGCTTAGAACAATTTTACCTTAATGAATTCTATGAGATTAGAGAGGCATTACTATTAGAAGAGTGACATCTTGCAATTTGGTGAATTCTAGATGTTTAAAGCGAGGATTAATGCCTTGGAAGGATTATTATTCACGTCAACTATAAACGTTAAATAACTAAAAAGCTAACTAGAAATATTATTCTATTTATCCTCTTTGACTAGTTTCTCATAGAAACTCTCGATATAAGAGAAGAGATAGAATCTCCTATGGTTTATGTCTTCTTTTTTTATCTCCTAATTTAACATTTTCCAAACAAAGAGTCAATTTTAACACCTCAATCATATCGCTTTAATTGTCGAAAATATATTAATTATTTTGAGGATTATTTTACCCTATAATTCATGAGTTCTTTTGTAAAAAAAATCTCTATCTCTCTCCATCTGCAATAACTTTCCCAATATATTGTGACAGTTCCAAAGGAGTGGAGTTTTTCAAAAGTATTTTTTGTTATTTTTTACCTTGGAGCAGTTGCAGAATGGATATTTGGAGCATAATTACAGATGTGTGGTTATCAGCTATTCGAGGAACAGAGAAGTCTAAGAATTAAGATACTCATCATAGCTAAGTTTCGATTCAGCATACAAAGATCGTAAGTACAAATCAACAAGTAATTGATTGCTAGTCGAGTAGAATTATTAATTTGTGGTAATAAGCGATGCATGATGGGTGGCTGAGAAGATCTAGTGCAGTTTGCTTAAGCGTGTGTTAACTATTTTGCATGATAATAGGAAAGTGAGAGGCACAAGTACTAATATCATAAGATTATGTATCCTCCATGAAGAAATATTTATGATAAGAAGAGCGTTATTAGCATAAAGTAAATTGAATAAAAAACCGAAGATGCTAATGATCTAAATACGTTTGTCATAGATTGGCAAGTAATGAGCCTCAAATGCGAATAATGTTAGATACAATACTATGTTACTTGAGAGGAGATAGTTAGATGATAAGTACTTATACAGTATTAGGCTCAACAGCTCAAGTGGGATTGTGAGAACTCGTAAATAAGGAGATCTGACAGCTAAGAAATCCTATCTTATGTATCTGTAATCATACTCATGGATGGATTAGAAGATTGCTGCAACAACAAAAAAAGATTATTAGTGTTTTCAATGAAAAAATAAAAGATAAAAAGGTCTATTTGATAGATCTTTCTAAATATTAGAATAATAAAATTGAATGGTTAATTGGTGTTATTACTGATTATTAATGTGAGAATGAAGTTTAGTGAGGACAATTCAGGATATTTATCAAATATCAAAATGGAAGTAAGTGCTGAAATCATGAATATGAAGTGAAAGTAGATTTAATAGTTGAATGAGAGAATTCTATCATTTAACGAAAACGACATCTCATCGAAGAAGAAGCAGAATAGTTAGTATAGCGTTAAGAGGATTAGTAAAGTGTTCATTAATAGAGACACATAAAGAACCATGAGAATAATTGATTAGTTATTCTGAAAATACATGATGGTTGTCAGATAGTTTGCATTCAAAACCAAGGATTGAATAAATTCCGCTGTTTTCGGTGGAAGAGACAGCAAGAAATACTGAGCATGCTTTGCGAAAATAAGAACCAGACTGAGTATAAATGGGCGATCAAACGATTTCACAAGGGAATATGTTTTTTCCAGATAAAAATCCCTAAGACCTTTGTTTCTTTTTTGCATTTTGAGTATGTTCCCTTGGATTATTGATGTATCTACTCCACTATAAACCCAATGGCGATTTGTTTATTCTCTCCAATATAAGCTATACCTTCTTAAATACGAATACTTCTTCAAGTTCTCTAAAAAATTGAGATTTACCAAAAATACCGAAATTAAGAATTAATTTGATTGGCGAATTTCACACCTCAATTTAAATATTGATTATTGTTTCTCTGTTTATTTTTGTCACTTTAATTGATTTTTCACAAGCATTAACAATAACACATCAAGGCGACCTGTAAACTGTGTAACAATAAATATCTTTGAATGCTATGGAATTCACTCTAATTTAGAAATAATTCGAGAAAACTACTTTACTTCTATTAAAATTAAAAAAAATAAGAAATCTTGATTTTAGAAAACAATCAATTGATGGAGAAACACAAATATCCTATGCATGCTTCTTCTAATAGATAATCTTCAAAGGGACTGATTGGAAAGTAATTATTAGAGAGTAATCTCAAATTAAGGAGATCTTTTTTTTCAGTGTTTAAGATTAAATTAACTCATAAAGGTTTAAGTATGGTGGTATTGAATACTCATTTTATCTATTAATCAGGGTTAACTCTGATTTATGAATATTTTTTTTTGTTTTCTTAGGAATCGCCCGAAAAGAACAGTTATTATGGAGTTTAATGTCTTAATAACTCATTAATAATAATTTTTACTCCCTTTTTGAGAGGAAAGACAATCATAAAGAGAGAAAAGAATTAATTAATCTCTTTGCCTCAAATTCCTTGAATAATTAAGGAATTAACTCTTAATAGTTGCCCTTCTAGAGCTTACATTGTTAACAAGATTATTTGTTCTTGGGAGAGGGGATTGAATCCAAAGTCTTAATCTCGAATTAGATAAAATTAAACTCTTCTTGTTTTTATCCCAAGAAGCTCAGATATGTTATCCTTGATTTTTAATAACATCAATAAAAATAATACCATTTTTCTCATCTTATGAGATTGTATTTGCTGTTTTTGTTATGTTTGCATCCCTAATTTCTCCTTTTTTTCAGCAGTTCAATTTTATCAAAATGGAAGAAGGTTCCATAAAGACATGAATAATTTAAAGATACTTTGACGCATTATTTGAGCAAATTATGAGTTTCTTCACCACCTCAAATGATTCAAGGATAATTTAAATGCCTTAGAGAAAAAGATATGGTGTTAATTTGGTCTTACATTTTGCTGTATTAAATGTACTTACAATTCTTGTAAATCCCACCACACAGACCTAGTGCTTTTTTGATTACTTGAAATCAAAGCAAATAATACAAATTTTCTGATACACACAGAATTTCACATAAAAGCCTTTATGGTTTTTAGTAGATTTAACAGCCATTGAGTGAAAAATACTTGGAATTTAAGTAATTTTATTTAGAATTGTATTTTTCTGAGTGAAAATTAGAGGATAGTTCATAATTTTCAATTGTTCCAGATAAATTCGCAGAAAATACATTTTTTATCTTAATCACTCTAGTAATATCTTTGGTGAAATAGTGGCATCTTATCATTGATTCCTATCCTTTTCAAAACACTTTTTATATTCATCTAATATTTTTAATATACGAGAGAATGTACTGATTCTCACAGAGGAGTTGCGTGTCAATGAGGCCAAGTAATTTCTGAGTCGTAAATATCGAATCAAACGAGACAGTAAAGAATCTCAGATAAATAAAATATCCAGCCAGGAAAAAAGTTAGCAGTTGTATGGACATGAATAAGGTATTAAGCAAAAGAAATTCGTCATAGTGCTCGTAGGTCAAGGCTGTCAAGAAAGTAGTTATTTTATTGATGACGACGTCGAATTAAATTTTCAACTCAAACTATGCAACAAAACCTACCTAATCTAAGAGCTATTTAGCAGTTAAAAGGAAGTCTGCATCGCTCGATGAGAGCAGCATATTCATTTATGATTTGTACACATCAATTATCTGCTTCACTACAGCTATCAGTCCTTTCTAAAATATTCCATTTTATATCTCTATACACTCATATACGCTGCTTATTAGATCATATAAATTGTTACATATTTTGTCTTCTAACAGCGGGACCACCACGTTGTTGAATTCTTGCTAATGAAATCTTGAGACATATGGCTATTTTGTCATGATTTGTGAAAAGCTGTAAAAGTTTTCAGTTAAAATAGTCACAGTGTTCTCTGCGTTGGATTTATAAGTATTGTAAATACTCTGATTTTGCTCAATTCTATATCGCATTAAGGGTGTTCGATAATTCAAAGCAGCAGTGATCTTCTAAGAAATGAAAGTCAACGAATCTAACAGATAAAAGAAATTACTAAATACATTGAAGAAAATAAATATTTTTGTGAATCCTTACTTAAAAACTCCCTGTTTGTGAGTTGAATTTAGAAGAACTAGTTCAGAATGATATTGTTGGTCAAAGAGTAGAAAATGTTCGCTGAGAAAAACAGAAGACTTAAGAAGAATGTCCGCCAGCTGAAAGTAGCTAATCTAGTTGTCCTACTCAGAATCTTCTTTTTTTGGATACCTACAAACGAGTTTGATTGGGTTCGCATTGGAGTCCCCGGATTTGTTCTATTGGTGTATTACCTACTGAAAAGAGACTATTTCTAGTTTGAGACACTCAAGTTGATATGTTTTTGTTGTTTACTCTTTTTGAATTTCAAGGCTATTTCTGCATTCAATTGCTAGCGATTTGCAGCTACTTAAGATATCAAAAAACCTAGTTTTTCAGGTGGAAAGGTTGACAGTAAACTTAATATCTTTTATCTCTTATTCTGTGCAAAGCTAAATACTGGCAAAAAGCTGAAAGAAAACACTGTTGAGACCAGTAACGCAGCTATCAAAGAATACATATCATTATCTATCATTACATTGTATCTGTCTTTTACCTGCTACTTAACTTAGTCATCGATGCTCTTAAGCTATTCAAATGACTCAAAGTAGTTTAGTTCAATCTGCCTTTCAGACATTCCATCATCATCACTGAAATTAGAGATCTAATAAAAATTAGCAATCATTTGAATCTCCGCATAAGCAAAGGGGAACTCTGTGGTAACTTATGTTGATTCAGACACGGCTATCTTAAAATTCATAAAGGTATCTTAAATTATATTGTACAATATCGTCTCAGATGTAAACAGAGTGTGCTAGTAAATCTTCAGTCGAGTTTTTAAACTATTGACTCTATCTGTTTGTTGAGAATTCATTTTTGCAATAAAGTCAGCTTGCTCATTAGAATCTGCAAGAGCAAAGTAGCTCCTTTTCAACAGATAAAAGGTATTCAAATTTCCCATAAGTGAGCTTTAGTTTATTTGGATATCAGAACTCCAATCAATTGCTGCGTAATCGCTCTTTTAATCCTTCAACGTCTAGTTTAGATTCGTAAAATTCACAACGTTCATTGCTACTACACCACATAGTGCTAGTATTCCTATGATTTTTATTAGCTTTAAGCTCGTCATTCTTCTTTCTGACATGATTGAATCGATCAGGAACCTTCAAAAAATCCATGTTAAAAAATTAATTTAAAAATGTTGTTCAAGAATTTTACTTTTTCTAAGAAGAACTCGCCGATGAAGATTGAATGCTTCCTTCTATTGGAGTATGTGTCTAAGCCCTAGTGGCCAGATTGTTGATGAAATCTTCTGAGAAAACTTGATCAAGTTGTGACTCTTTGATAACTGAGAGTGAGCTATTTGGGTGTTTTTTGGTACTACTAAATTAACTCTTCACAGCTGGAAGGTCGTCATTTTGTACTTTAGTTTAAGAAATCCCATGAGATTCATTGTTCTTTAGATTGCCATTTGTAGTGATTATTTTGTTTATATTAATATACTTCTTTTTGACCCCAATGTTCATATCATCCTACTGCTGTTGGGTCTAGTTTTCTTTGCTTTTCAATGAATTGTCTTTAAATCCACTTTGTTTTATTTCAGAATTAGGCCATATTTGCTTATTTGGGTGACTTGATAGATTGATCTTTCCAAACGAAAGCTCGACTTATTCTTCCATCTTAGAGACGTAAAATTCTGATTAGCTAACAGCATCTGATTCAATAGCAGAGCGAAGAGCATCCTTATTATGATTATTCCCAGGGTTCTCATCAAAATTTATTGCCATAAACTATCTTTCGGAATCAAGATATCGAGGTGACAATACTTCATTCAGGTTTACAGTTGAAAAATTAAAATTTTCAGATAAAACAGAATTTACTGGATTCTGTAGAATTTAATTACGATTGATGATTGAATCATAATTATTCTTAGAGTCTAGTGTGTCTAGAGGATTATTGTTTGTTTCTAATGCGTTCTTTTTTTATAAATTTATTCTGTGTGTTGTGGGTTAAGGCCTTGTAAGGTTTGAGAGCTAAGGTATTAATTTCTTTTATTACAATAATATTTCTTACTGCCCTTAAATAAGTACTTGCTATTAGTTTATTCCTGGTGATTCTAGATCATATTTGAGTGTATTAGAAACATTAGAAAGAGATTATGAAAACTCATCACTTTTTTGGATTTTTTCAGAATTATTATGATTCAATATCTAAATATAAGTTTAAGAATTTGTAGGCTTAGCTGTATCAGGTTGATCAGAAAGGAAAGAAAGGAGTTACCCATGTTTAGATTCTCTCAATTGTTCGTTTTCTGATGTTAACTACAAAAGTATTTTCTTTTAATTTTCGATGAAAACTGGTGAAAACTATGAAAGCCTGTCGAATTCGTGAAGTAATTATCTGAGTGGTTCTTTCTTCTAATTGTTTGATATCATGTGAATTTCTGTCACTCTGATTGTAAGAAATTAGCAGAAGACACCTCTGACAGGGAAAATATCCATTTTAATCGAATACAGTTCTGAATTGAAGAGATCTTCTATGAGGTTTTCTCGGAGACTGAAGTTGGAATCGCTAAAGGAGAAATGGTCGTTACTTGGTTTTATAATTATCGTCTCGTAGTTCATTAGAGGCTTGTCTCCACACTCTAAATAGAATTTTGAAAAAATTGTGTCAGAAACAAAGGATCAATCGATTTAATTGATTCGGAAAGATTGTTTAGATTTTAACTTAATGAGAAACAATAAATTTTTACCTTTATTAATCACAGAAGAGATTATGGGCATTAAGGCTCCTAATTATACAGGAGGAAGCTTAGGAGGAGGTGGGTAGGTTTTGGAAAATAGCACTTCAAATAATTGCTATGAAAGGAGGAATATTTCATGGTTATTCTCAAAACTAACAAGAAAGTAATTTGTTTTATCTTTGATTTAACTGATCTAAGCACAAATGCCAAAGTTTGTACTGTTAAGAAGGCAAGACTAAGCCTTGACAGTGTAAGCCAAAGCAAATCCTTCTTTATCAACTCCAACAAGCAAAGGAAATTATATTATTTAATAAATATTAGACTGCTTGTCTATGTAGTTTTTCAAGGTTAAGTCATGAGTTTTTGCAATATACTATGGTTGCATATAAGAGATGTTCTTCCCAATAGCTTCGGAGGCTGACAAGAGTGGGACAACTTCTTGAAGATTATTGGATGTTTTTAAGATTACACCTATGTCCTTCTTGAGAAGTGAGATGTAAATCACACATAAATTGTGTGGGATAAGTGAAAAATCACTGTTATCTTTTGAGTAAGCTTATAATTTCTGAGAGTGAATTACAAACTTAGAGAGAACGTTCTCATAAGAAATATTAGCCTAATAAAGGTCAATCAGATATTGCAACAAGAAATTCAGTGGATTTTTCAGAATCAACCTCTTCAGAGAAGTAAATGTCGCATTTTTTTTCTCGTAAAGCTAAAAAAGAGTTTAAAATACTTCCTGCAAATTGACGATGTTCATTCCAATAAGAGTGATTGCTTCAATTTTGAGGTCCAAACACTTGAGGACTTCAGCAGAGCAGGAATAAAGTTAGTCCTCAAAATAGATACTATCAAAGAAATGGGTTTGTTTTTCTTTTGATTTGATAGAAGCAGCAGATGCGTTTGCTTGAAATAACGTGAGTTTGATGAATGCTATGAGATTGGAAAGGCATTACTGCTATAAAAGTGACATCTTGAAATTAAGTGAATTTTAGATGTTTAGAGCGAGGATTAATGCTTTGGATGGATTCATATTCACTTCTACTACAAACATTAAATAACTAAAACTTAGGATAGAAATCTTGTTCTTTTTATCTTGCTCGATAAATTTCTCATAGAAGCTCTCGATATAAGAGAAGAGATAGAATCTCCTATTCTTTATGTGTTCTTTTTCATCTTTTTTTATATCCTAGGTGAAAGGTTTCAGAAAAAAATGTCAAGTTAAATCAAATAATTACCTGCAAAAAAGTAGGAAAAAATATGCTTGTTTTTGTTTGAAAAATTAAACAACAATTGTTGTTCATTCAAAATTAAACCTTTAAATAAAGAAATCTTTGTAAATTTTACCTTGGAGCAGTTGCAGAATGGATATTTAGAGCATAACTCCAAATGTGTGGTTGTCAGCTATTCAAGGTACAAAGAAGTCTGAGAATTAAGATACTCATCATAGCTAAGTTTCGATTCAGCATACAAAGATCGCAAATACAAATCAACAAGTAATTGATTGCTAGTCGAGTTGAATTATTAATTTGTGGTAATAAGCGATGCATGATGGGTGGCTGAGAAGATCTAGTGCAGTTTGCTTAAGCGTGTGTTAACTATTTTGCATGATAATAGGAAAGTGAGAGGCACAAGTACTAATATCATAAGATTATGTATCCTAAAAGATGAAGTATTTATGATGAGAATGACATTAACGGCATATTGTAAGTTGAATAAAAAACCAAAGATATTAACGATCTAAATATGTTTGTCGTAGATTGGCAAGTAATGAGCCTCAAATGCGAACAAGGTTAGATACAATACCATATTACTTGAAAGAAGGTAGCTAGATGATAAGTATTTATATAGTATTAGGTTGAGTAGCTCAAGTGGGATCGTGAGTACTCGCTAAAAAGGAGATCTGACAGCTAAGAAATCATGTCTTATGTATCTGAAATCATACTCGTGGATGGATTAGAAGATAGCTGCAACAACAACAAAAATAATGTAAATCTGTGTTTTCTATATATTTATCCAATTAAAAACAATGAAGAAAGGAAATCGAATGGTTAATTAAACTAATTGCTTGTGTTTTTACTGATGACCATTGTAAGAATGAAGTTTGGAATAGCTAATTCAGGATGATTATCTAAGACCAGAATGGAAGCAAGTACTGAAATCATGAAAATTACGTGATAGTATGTTTAATAAAAGAATGAAATGATTCTTTCACTAAACGAAACAGCCAGCTCATTGAACAAGTAGCAGAATAGGCAATAAATAGTTAAAATTATCAGCAAAGAATTGACTGCTATGGACAGATACAAGAAGGCGAGAATAATTGATTGTTTATTCTAGAAAAACATTATGACTGTCAGATAATCTGCATTCAAAACGATGGATTGGATATGCTCAGCTGTTTCTGGTTGAAGACACAGCAGAAAGTACTGAGCATGCTTAGCTAGAATAAGAACCAGACTAAGTGCTAATGGACGGTCAAAAGATTTCACAAGGGAATATGATTTTTCCAGATAGAAGTCCTCAAGACCTTTACGCTTTTTCTGCATGTTGCTTGAATAGTTAGCTGTAAAATGTGGTCCTTTGTCACGTGTTCTCTCTTCGTTTATCTACTCCTCGAATTCAAGGACAATTCGTTTGTTTGCCTTCAATTTAAGTTCTAGTTCTCCCCAATATTAAATCTGAATCTTTTCTACTTCATTTAAGCTACACCAGTAATTAATATTCAAATTGAGACTTTAATTTTGTAAGGAATCCACACAAATATAGTCAAAAAATTGATATTTTTCTCTTGTGTTCCTTCATTTAATCGATTTAGGCTTTCTCAGAATTCATTAATGTGTTGAGCAATAGAAGAAAAACTACAAGAGTATTCTGAATATTGGAATATTTCAAGTGAAATTGTGACAAAAAGAGAGATAGTAATCCAATATTATCACTTTGTAAAAAAGGTGAATAAAAACAGTAATCGTGTGGACTAGTACTAAATTAATTAATCTGTGGATGAATGAAGCGGATCAAGGGAGAGGGCATGAATTCTGCTATCCGAATGATAAATCATAAGATAATATTGACTGGGGGGGAGGAGGTTAATAAATCGGGCTTATTACTTTAACAATAAACTCCCTCTTGAGAATAATTTCGATCACAGAGAAGAGAAAAATAAGTTAATTAATTAAATTATTTACCACAGTTTTTCTTGGAAGAATCGATACAATTCATTAGTAATAGTTTCTCTTGTGGAGCTTACACTGTGAATGAGAAGATTTATTCCTTTGGGAGAAAAAAAACCCAAACTTTCTATGAATGAGACAAACGATAAGAATAATAATTTTGTTTTGAGACAAGAATCCTGATGAATTAAAGACATTTACAGACAAAATCTTTTGAATATCAAGGGGAAAATGAAATACTTAAAGAATTTTAACATTTAGAACTTTCGGTGACAGTTTTGATTGTTATTCCGTAGCTTATTTCTTCATGCTTGTATTAATTAATGGTAATTTTAAGAATAAACTTTAGGAATTTCCTGAGAAGGCAAGATGATAAATAATGATGGATAAATGAATTAACATTAAGATGCAAATTCTTGTTTCTTCGTATTCATCTAAATCTGCGTCATAGATCTTATTTTAATTTTTGAAATTTTTCAATGATCCATTCACTTTTACATTGCGTTATATTAAAACATACTAAAAATCCATATAAAAAACAATCCCTCCAAAATACTAAAATGCTGATCGTTTAAATTTGAAAAAGAAATAATTAATAAATATTATTTGTTAATTGTTTAGAAGTAGTATTGTATTTATCTAGTAAACTTGTATGAAGAAAAAATAAAAAAATAATTCCAATTTCTTCATTCAAAAAAGAGCTAGCAGATAAATCGAAGGAGCGGATTTTTAATTTTGTTGTTGCCTTAAGAAAATCGAAGCTTTTTCTATTCCAATCATAGAAGATGAGTTGAACGCATTTGATTATTAGCTTACACTTCTATTTCCTGTTTGCTTCATTTATTTCTTTTGAAATATGAGATAATGTAAGAGTTATTGAGTAAACAAGAAATATCAACAACATCAAGTAATAGCTGTGTATGATGCACGGAATGATGTATTTACGTATTCAGATTTATCCATACTACGCAGACTACTAACACAAGCATACTAGCTTAAATCCCAATCACCAAGGAATTTATTACAATAATTATAGAAAAAAGAGACTAAGCAATGCTCTCGATATACAGAATCAGACTCTCAAATGCATCCAAGCATTGCCGTTTAAATATGAAGATATCCACTAAAGATACTGTAGCGCTGTACTATGTGAGTAATGACTTGAAAGTTGCTGAATTTTAAGAAGAATTGACCATTTCTAAAAAATCTGTTAAGACACTAAATAACTTTTTTAATCCAGATATTAACCCCGTTGTAAGGACTCCATCAAGCGCTGTTTTGCATACAGTCAAGCTAAAACTGTTATCAGTTGGGATGTAATTTTAATTCGCAGATAAAGACCCGCACGCATCATTTTCTAGAACTGTAATAAAATAATCAAGTGATTTCATACCTGGAATACTTCCAATGTTCTTCAATGTAGCCTCCAAATCGTAGATATCATTAAATATCTAGCTGCTTTAGGTTGAAGATTCTGCTAGTGAAAAGAATTGATCTTTGTATCCTTGAAAATAACCAGATGAACTGAAGAACATATTAGTCACCATGAGCTAAATTGACTAAGACACCTGGAACTTCGAAGCTGCAACTGTAGCTGAATAAGATAAGGAGAACAAACAAAATATTATTAAAAATGATGGAAATTCTATGCAGATTGTCATATGATTTTCTCAAAAATTTTGGGTTACTTTTGACATTTTCCAAGGAGTTAACAGAATTGACAAATATATCTTGAATGACTAAATCCGATACTGAGTAGCACTGCAGAAACAGAATCGATAACGTCAGTTGCAAAGTGAGTCTGATCCCAACACGAGGGAGTGAAGATGTATTGCTGAGGGTTCTCTTTTTCTTCTTGATGGAGAAATTAAATCCAGGGAAGCTACTGTTGTGATTAGTATTATTATTTGGTTACATTTACTTTAATTTGAGAAATGATAAGTTCTACTTTGAGTTAGGATTATTACTATTGCTGTTATCAAGTCCTATATTGTTATGCTTATTGTTTAGTTTAATAGAAGCAATGACTTTAGTTTAAGAATCGATATGCATCTAGATATCATTTTGCATCGTTTCGAGATCTTCTGTGGAAATTGTTGAAAAAAGCCTAAGAATGGTTTCTCTTCGTTTTGTCACGAGCAAGGACATACCCAGCACAAGAAGAGAGAACACAAGGGATATGCACATCGACATTATTAATTGTTCGATATTACTTTTAGAGACATCACTGTAATCGATACTTAAACTGTTTTTCTTAATTGTATTAACTGACTAAAAAGAATCTGTAAAATTCTGAAAATTTGCATAGAAAAAAACTAATTCCTTATAAGAAAGTCCTTAGTTTATCACATACCAGGCATTTATTCTGCCGAGGATTAAACAAAGCGAGTAGCTCAAGTTAAATTTATATTTAAAGATTTCGCTGTTAGGTAAAGCGTAATCTTAAACGAGCTAGACCGAAAAAGGAGCTTCGATCATGGCTTTGAACAAAGTGTGCTAGGATAAATCATAGCTTAGGGTGTCTTTCAGAAGTTAGTTTAATTACTTGTAAGACAATGTTATCTCGTTATAAATACTGGCTTGCAGTTAGCTTGTAGTTTAGCCTGATCGAAAAGGAATAGCTCCAAGTTTTAGCATGCCCATATATGTGAAATCTAGGAGAAAATCATTGAGATTTTCTTAAATCCTATTGTCGTGCTGATTGAAGGTACAGTCAGATTCTTGCCTGTTGATGAAGGCTACTGTTGATTGGAAATGAGTAATGTTAATTATCAGCAAGGCCATTAAGAAAACAGCACTGAATAGGTTTGCTATTTTAAGAGAGGAAATTTTTTTTCGCTGATAGATGTTCTTCAAAAGAACTGCCCTGTTGGAAAAAGTAAAAAATAGTTAAATCAAAAATCAGATTAGATCCTTTTTCAAAGTAGGAATGCCTACTTGGGAGAAGATCTGTGAGTTTGGCCGCTCTTTATGCTGTTCTCACCAACTGGGTTTTATTGTTATTATTACTATCCACGTACAGGGTTATTCTTCTTTATCTGGCCAGGGATATGCTTTCCTTATGTATTTTTGGTATTCTAAGGATTTTGCTTGTTTTTCGACTAATTTTTATTTTTTTATGGTGTTTCCAACATATAATCATCATCCAAACTCTTCGAAGATATTCCTTCTGCTTTGGTTTTTGTTTCTGTAGATGCTAAGAGTAGTTGCTTTTCAGCTAATTCTTGGAAAACACGTTACTACGAAGTTATTCTCATTTGCAATTTAGATTTATGATCATTTATCGAAGAAATACGATTTTGTGGAAAGTCTCGTTGACTAAAAAAATCATAATTTCCCCTGGGAGAGGGGTAATAGTTTTCATTTGTGTTCCTTGAATTGCCCAAAATGAAATCCTTGGGATTCTTATTCGAATACAAACTGGAATTGAAATTGCTATTGGCACTATTTGGAGATGGCAAAAGCTAATTATTAAGGCTGTTATTGATATTTTTGCTAGGGCTAATGAGCAAACTGTCGTTGTTGTTAGGTTTAAATGGAGAGAAAGGTAGGTTAGCAAACCCAGGTGTTTAGCTAGAATCTAACGATATATTGAGATACAATTATGGATTTGAAGGTGAATTGATATAATTATTCTGAGATTAATTCTTAAGGAGTTAAACTAACTGATGGCTTGTTTAATCAATATTGTTATTGATATTCCTGTCGGTAGATATTTCTGGTAAATTATCGATTGTTTGCTTAATAGTCTATGCACTTGTAGTTATCATCTCCGATTTATCTGCTAGGGCACTTCTTTCCAAGTTTAAAACAGTTTCCTTTTCATGAGCAAACGTTGATTCTTCCATTTATTGAGGATTACCTGGTCTATAATAACTCTAAAGGCTGTAATTCTACGTATCTCCATATTCTTCCATATTTACTAGATCTCCTAGCTGAAAATGCCTATAAAATTCTGTTAAATGTTCTTGGATAATTTCCTTGTCGAAATCTGAGAAATCACTTAGCTGTGTTGCAAGAATTCTAAATGCATCACGGAGTTAGGGGAAACTAGTTATTGGGGAGATCTCCGTCATTTATATCTCCACCATACTTAGAAACTTATTCGCTACGGAAAAATACGCAGCTTTCGTTAAAAATAGCTCATATTGAGCCATTTTTATAAAGATATTCTTTTTCTTTTTCTTTGAAGATTTTTTATTGTTATTGCCATTAGCATTTATTTGCTCATTTCCTTTCATAATCGGAGAAGCTTACCCTTCCTCATCGTCTTCTTCATTAAAGTTTATTGCGGCATTTTCTTTGTCTTAATTATTAAAATCTATGAATGAAGAACCACAATCAGATTTAACTTTTGGTTTGATGATTATTGTCTCATAGGGTGTACCTGGTGTTCCTTTAGCTACTATCCCAGCCAACGCTGGAATAATATGGGTAAGTGAAATTCTAGATATTTCATTTTTTGAAAAAACTTAACTGAAAATCAATTAGTACAATCTCTTCGATGTCACATAGATATTATGAGGTTGTTTGCCGTTGATAGTCAAGTAAATATTACGATCTTTGATTTATTTTATCCAAGTTGAAGCTCCTAATTCTTAGTCTGATATTTAACTTACTTGTACTTTCATTTGATATGGTATTGACCATCCATCTTTATCAACACCGATAAGCAGCGGGTAATCAGCAAGTCCAGAGAATAAAACTTCTTTTTGAATGAAGTTATTTAAGATCTAATCATGGACTACACCGATTAATGGAGGCTACATGAAGTTAATGTTCTTTCCGATGACTTCTTCGTTCGGATACAATGGAACTACATCCTAGAAATTTTTGGAAACCTAACAAAAACATTCAAAAAAAATGATCTCACAAAAATACAATGTAAATTTAACTAATTTCATTTAATTACTTTGACAACAGTGCCAAGCTTATGCAGAAGAGTGATAAACACCACGCATGATTCTTTGGAATATTCGAAGAGTTAACTTTAATTGATAGCTTATTTTGGGTTTGCTAAGATGTGTCCGTATTTTCTGGAGAGATTCTTACCATTGCTGAGACACTCTTAGTAATCGAAGCATAAGGACTGTAGTTCACTGGATGCTGGGTTTATTTATAATAAACAATCGATCTATCTATGCAACTCACCTTTAGCTGATTTAACTTGAGTGCACAGTGTTTCAAGCTCCAGAAGATCTAGATAATCATTCTACATGAAAGTCAGAAGGAATTTTGAATTATTTAAGCATCCAAAGTATTTCATCTATGCCAATGCAAGATTCTCATCGAAAAGTGTCGACTCAAGGAGCTACACAGGGGAGGATTTTCCAGTAACATAAACCTTCTTAGCAAATTAATCAAATGTAGCAAGAGCATGGCTGTAAACTAACTCTAATATTTGCTTTTATTTGATTGAGAGATGAAGTTACTTGACTGTATTCTTGATTTTAATTGTTTCCACAAACGACATCGTTTGATTCTTCATAACATCAATTAGAAAACACCAAAAGCTGAAATTCAGATCACTTAGCCCTTTCGAGTCACTTTAAATAATCGCCTTTTTATACTGCGTTATGACAAAATCATTTAAGAATTAAACGCGGATTTTTTTCCCAAGAAACTCTTCTCTCGTGCTGTCTTCAAACTGATATTCCTTATTGCAGAAACAGAATTGTTAGTTAGCGCACTGTCGCCTGTGGATTTAAATGATTTCCTCAAGATAAGCTGACTCAAAATCATTCAAATATGAGTCGAAATCGCAGCATATATACTACAAGAGCAACCTCAAAAATATATCTACTTCATACTCAGCAACATTCTCCTCATCTGAAGGTGAATGCAATCTCATTTTCTTCTTCTATTGCAACTGCTGCAAGCTAGAATAGTCTACAGGCTGCAAGCTTAGTCTCTAAGCTCGTTAGAAATGATTGTGGAAGATACTTTAGACTCTCAAGTTATGCATTTATCCTCCAAAATAATAAGCCAAAGGTAAGGAACATAGCAGCACAATCGAGTAATCCAGCGAAGGTGATTAGTCATCCCATAACAAGAAGAGGAATGTTTCGAGGGAAACGCAGTTAATCTAGATGATAAACTTTTAGATTTTGCAGTTCTTAAAGGGGAGATACACAAGATTGTAGATTAAAAAGGCTCCTTAGACAAAAGATTACAGCAGTAGACTTAGTGAATGTTCTTAATACACCCCAGCTAAGAAAATCACAAATAGTTAAATGAATTGAAGAATCAAATTAAGCTAATCTGATGATTTCGCTAGCATGTCCTTCACAACATAACGGAAATCGTAATTGTGCAGTTCTACTATGAGTGCTAAAAAATAGACAAAAAATCATAAGAAAAACTAGTTTAAATTATTATAATTTCAAGTTTTTAAAGAAAGAAGCACATGCAATTTCATAAGACTTTGCAATGTGAAAATGCTAAATATACAAAATATTTTTAGCTTGGTAATATTTATTTAGAAAAATTTAAGGATACTTATGAAGAAAGCTAGTATGATATTGAGAATTTTGATTGGTTCACTGGAGGATTGTATTGCTAGCTGTATTGAGAGCATTGCTATAAATGGGGTGTAGATCTAAAATAAGCAAGATGCAACTACAGTAAATGGCTGGAGAAAGTAGATGCTAAGGGAGCTCTGCGATTTCGCTGCATTGCTAGTATTGTTATTATTCTAGCTGTTACTTTTATGGCTTTGAGAACGAGTGAAAATTATGTAATCAATGATGGAGAGTATCAAGAATAATAATAGGAAAATATGAACTCCCAATAATACGATTAAAACATGATTGAGTGATGTATCACTCCTTAACGACTTGAATTCCTTGATTAATTGCATCATTTTCGAGTCATTCGTTGCATACCTAAACTATCCGTTGAACATTGGGTATATTATAATCCCTTCTTTGAGAAGAATCAGCATAACGCTAATGAACATTCCTCTGTCTTGCTGCTTGATGATTTTGTACAACTCATTGCAGTAATAATTCTCTAAGATGTTCTTCCACGATTTCATAGCGATACCTCTACTTAGGGTTGGTTGTACTTCTTCGGATGATTTTCAACGGCTTACCTGATGAGAGTTTAGTTTGAAAAGTTTTAGAATCAAACTAGAAACTTTCTTATCTCTTATTTTTATATAGAATCAACAAACTTTTCAAAACTATCTAGAGAACTCTTTGTTCTTCTTTTCTCTTCTTGAAGCTATTATTATTTTAAAGAGAACTTATGAAATGCGTTTTTCAAGCTTTCTCTCCCCCCTCCTTACTGTTTTTCCTTATTTAATGTTCACTCTTTTTTTTTTAATTAAGTTCTTCTTTCAAATTGCCTGTTCGCAGATGTAATCTCAAACTAGTGAAAACTAATAATAAATATTATTTTCTTCTTCTAATACTCAAAAAATTCTTTGAATAATCTACCTATTCTCTTGCTCTAGTTTTTTCCTACTTAAGGCCTAATTTGCTTTTATTCATTCAGTTGGAGTTTTGGAGTTTTGCATTTTACAGATTTAAAACTTTCATCACTGGTATTGTATTGAATTATTTTATTTAAATAATTCTTTTTGATAGTCTTCTTGCTTCAAGAATAATAAAGATTCCAAAAATATATTCATAATTAATCTCTGATTTTGGAATCTAAATGTTTTATTTTAGAAATAATTTAGGCTTAAAAAATAGCACTTTTTCTGGGAAACAACTATCTGCTATCCCCACAGGAATAATCTGGAATTGAATGCACATCGAAATTGGAAGATGTTCTGAAAGTAACAATAAAACTAACAGCACTTGTTTCTTTTGAAATTCTATTTACTTTTTACATTTTTAAAAGTAAATATTAAATGGCAGAGAATCGATGAAGAATAATTTATCAAATTATTTTTAGAAAATACAGCTAAGTTGTCACAGATTTTCATAAATCCAAATATAAAATATGTTTCTTTGTTCATAGCATGTTTAATCTTGGGGAAAGGTGATCTCTTAATTAATTTGCAATTGGTTTTTCTTGTGGCCATGACTATTTTCAGGGGAATCAAGAATAATTAATTTTAGTTTTTTTTGAATTATTTCTTCAGGCTAAAATGGCGATTTGAGAGAAATAGCTTATATCTACTGTTAATTGAGATGTTAAAAGTTTACCTTTAATGAAATTTTTTCAATAAGATTGCTTTGTTATCTATTTTTGAAGATTATGAGAATAGTTTTAGTGGCTAGACTAACTAGCAGTTGGTACCATATGTCGGTGTCTAATTTGTTTCAGATTGCTTTGTGTTCTTTTACTTTATGAGAAGGCAATAAATATTTGATTTAGTTTGCTGCATGTATTTTCATCTCATCCCAAAATGACGAATACCTAATAATTCTTTAAAAAACAAAAATTAATTAAGACAATAAATCATATGGACATCAATTAAAAGTAATTTTAGTTATCACTGGAAATAATTCTTCTTCAAAGCTTGATATTATGTTCGAAATGACCAAACAAAAGTCTGTGGTGGGGATCTTGGTCTTCTATTTAAATTGTAAATATCAAGTTAAAGGTAAGATTTCTGAGAAGAAACATTATTTTTTTAATCAAAAATAACTCTTTGATACTTCAAAAGTATCCTAGAATTTAGCTTAAGGAAAGTACCTTCTTGGGGAGAAGGAAGGGATTAATCATTTTGAAATTTGCTGGTAAATACGCATTTGATTTGGAGTTTAGATTTGTGATTTTTTCATAAACAATTATTTGAAATTACTAGATAAATAATGATTAGATTTTTCCATCAATAGCAAAGGGAATTCCTTAAGTTGGTTTTCTAAATTCAAAAGAACTTTTTGTCTGAAGAAATTTGAATCCAAATTAAGTTCTATTTTACATTGATGAAGTTTGTTATTGCATTTTTGATAATCTCCATATTACTTGTAATTTATGAAAAAAAACAATAAAAAATACAATAAAATCTTGTTATTTTATGGTAAACCTACAAATCCTCTCTCTCTAATTCTCTTCCATTTTTATTAAAAAGTCAATCCATTTTTCGATGATCTCTTGAATAACAAATAAATTGGGTTTTACTTCTTCTTATCATTTAAACAATATTTTTCTTAATTATCGTTAAGATCTCTGTTTGTTTTGCTTTTTTAATTTCCCTACCCACTCAATATTTTCTATTCTACTCTTCAAAGAAACCAACAAACAAAATTAAGCCCAAGAAGAAACACATAAGGATAATCATTAATTAAGAAATCAATCCTCAAAAGCAAATAAAAAAATACAAGAAACAGACAATTGATGCCATATTTTAGCACCAAAACGCTCCATTCCAGAGTAAACCCAGCAACCTAACATATTTTGAGAATACAATACTGATTCACTGCAGCAATGTTCGAAGGAAAAAAAGGTTTTTTAAGCCCAAAACTAAACTGATATTATATTATTGTGTACATTAAGACTGATTTTGACAAAGAGCCGAACGTACCATTAATTTAGCCAAAAAAGCAATTTTCCCTCGAACAAAATATCAACCACGATGAACCCCACAGTTTTTAACCCAGTGAATCGTATTCTAAAAGTTCCAATTATGTAAGGCGTCCCCAGTTGTTACCTTTGAATTGCATGAGAACCAAAAAAGCAATTCCTTTTTCAAAAGTATCCTGTCCATCTCCTTAAACGCCCTCCAATCATTATAATAAACAAAACCATGATGAGCTAACAACTTCTTCAACATTCATCCTCTCGACGAAAGACTTCACTAGGCATGGGACGTTAATAAAAATGTCCTAGTAAATGCATACATTTCTCTTATCAAAAAAATGAAAAGATGGCAGCAACAAACAGCATTTCTCGAAATATATTAGATCAAAAAAGCAACAACAACAACAACAACAAAAAAACAAATTGAAAAATAAATAAAATACAAAAAACAAACAAATTAAATACAAAAAAAACTCGATAAAAATTCAAAATTATCAATAATAATTGAGAATTCGAATGCATTGTCAGTTAGGATGGAAAAAATTGAATTAATTATGAATTTCAAATTTTGAAGGAAATACACCCAATACAAAAATTTTAAATTAAAAAATATAATTCAAATAAGTCAGTTAGAAATAGCTAAGATCAAATTCCCCCTCCCCACATAGATGAAATGAATTAAAAGGTAAAATAAGATTAATTACCATTCAAGTTAATTAGAGAGCTTAGCTACTTTGATTTTAAAAAATCAATGAAAATTCTTCACTATTCTTTGTTTTCCATGATTGATATTAATCAAGTTTTAAAAATTTATAAATTTTTTATTATTTCTTGAATCTTATGTTAAATTGTGTTCGGTTGTTGAATATAAAAAAGGATTTTTATTATTATTGTTTAAAAATTCCCTTATTATTGAGAAATATTTTTGCTTATTAATATAAAAAATTCATCATCTATTAATGAATGCAGTTTTTGTGATTATTTTTTTGAAAAATGTATCAACACAGACCACTCAAATAGTAAATTATTTTTTTTGTTAATAAAAATAGTAATGTTGAAAGTAAAACAGTAAATCATTGCTTGTAATTTAAGATTTTCCAAGTATGAATATTGAAGGCAAAACTGTAAATCATTGTTTGTTCTTAAAGATTTTAGTATTGAAGGACATTGATTGCAAGCAAAAGAGTATCTTTTGGATTTTTTAAATTTGAAGTAAAAAACATGTTCATAGAAGAAGAAAAGTAGTTTATTGTCTTCAAGATCAGGATCGATTTAAAATAGTTTTTTGAATCTTTTTTAGGCTTTAAATTATAAAATTGTTTTCAATTCTAAATAGATGCACCCTAAGCTTCAAGTGGTCCATATATGTTTCACTGATGTTAAGAAGAAAACTATTATGTTATGGTTACATTTTTTACTAAACAAGCAGTGAATGAAGGAGTTGAGAAATTATGATGACTAGATGACTCTTGTGACGATGAATGTGACGTACAACACACATTCTAAGAGATAGAAGAAATCACAAGCAAATTAATAATCACTTTTTTATCAAGATAGTCTAAGTAGAAAAAAAAAATGACTATTTGGATCAGATTTTGAGATTAAAATCTGGGAGGGATTACAGGATATTTCTTGAAATTGTTGATAAAATCAAGAAACTAGAAACAAAAAACATTTAAACTCAAGAAAAACTAACCAAAATGCTTGGTTTTGACAGGATTATTTTAGTTGAAGGTTTCATCTCTAAATACTTGTCTCGTAAAGGTCGAAGAGCCTTTGCGATATTACTCCTAGCATGGATTCTTGGAAAGAGATTGTACATGCGAATAATCGCTAGAATGAAACGAAAATTCCCATTTTATTCTAGCTCTTATTTAGCAAAAAGAACAAAAGAGTTCATTGAAAAAAGAAGTAAAGAAATTCTCCTATTTTCGTCTCTCCACGCTGACTAATGTTCCCCTGAAATAACTGAAAAAGTCCTCAGCGCTAAAAATATCAGATAACTTATTACTGCTATTGAGAATGATGAGCTGACATGTGAGTAAATTGTCAGAGTTTATGCATTAAGAGCTGCTGAGTTTTCCCTTAAAATGAATCACTTGGCAGACGTTGATCTAGCTAACGCTATTGAAGAAGCAAAATTGAAAGATGCAAATAAAAACTTGATTATGTAAAAAAATGGAGGACATTTACCATTTCTTTATGGAATTCCAATTGCAGTGAAAGATCATATTACTGCGAAAAATATGCTTTCAACAATGGCTTTGTAGGCTAGGCTTGTAGATTAACTTGATGGGAAGATTTATGCTCATGATTTTTAGAGATCATGGAAGACACCTTCTTAGGAGAAAGATGAACCATTGGTAATTTAATAACAAGCTGAATAGGAAGAAGAATAAAAATAGTAAGAAACAGTCTTTTAAACTGAATCACAAGAGAAATAACAATCCCAAGAAAATACTACTTCTTCTCCAAACTGCTTATCCCCTGAGTTAACAGCTTTAAAACCTTCTCCTCCAGATAAAACTTTACTCTGCACAAAAGTCAAATCGAAATATGGCAATCAAGATGCAGAGATTGTTCGAGTCCTTCGAGAAATGGGAGCAATTGTAATGTGCATGACAAATACACCTGTATTTTGCGGACATTACATAACTAATAATGCAATGTTTGGATTTGCATAAAATCCATATTAACCTCACAGGACAACAGGAGGATCTTCAGGTGGTTCTGGTGGTATAGTTGCAACAAGGTCCGTTCCTCTCGCTATTGGCAGTGATCTTTTAGGCAGTACCAGAATGCCAAGTGGTTGGTGTGGGTTATATGGTTTTAACCCATCTTCAAGGAGAATTTCAAAAAGTGGTGCATAAGGATTTGAATTAAGATTCGATTGCGATGTGTCTAAGACATTGATGCCTATTTTCGGACCTATGGGAAGATGTGTTGACGATCTTGTAGATTGCATGAGAGGACTCTATGGGAAATTTACAAAAGATAAGCAATGTGTTCCAATGGTTTTTGATGAAAAAATGTTCACAGAAAATCGAAAAAAGTAATTATTTAAACTTTTATTTTATAAAATTGATTGCATTTAACACAAACAAGAGACTTAAAGGGTTTCAAAAATATAATAAATGGGTTACATAAAAAACAAAGAGAGAGAGAGTCATTTTACTTGAAAAAAGAGGATTAAAAATGTTGAAAAGAATCTTATTTTTTGTTAGAAAAAGTGAAAATATTTTTGGATTTATTATTTTGAATAGGATGCGGTTCGGCGTTGTAAGGAAAGATGAAGCTGTTGGATATGGAAACTTCAATAAGAATCTGATAGAAGAATGTGCAGTTGAATTGGCTAAGATAGGTCATGAGGTTGTGGATTTTGAGTTAACTGAGAAAATGTGGCATATGGAGTATCTAAGCAAAAAGTTATTTTTAGGTTCACAAGAGAAACATATGATGCTGAATGAGCTACGTGGTGAAAGATCAACATTAGGAGTTGAGTTGGGACTAATAGCAAATGAGCTTCCTGATACTTTTAGAATTGCTGGGAAGACAATGCTACGAGCTTCAGGAGAAGAATTAGCAGCTGATGCGTTGGATTGCTTAGGTGAGATCAAAGGAAGGGAATTCGATCTGCTTTTGAGAGAAAGAGAACTCCTCAAAAAGCAATTCTACGATTACTGGCAATCTCTTGATTTGGATGCCCTGATTCTCCCAATTTCATACGCTTGGGCACCTCGCAGACATGAAGAAGGATTCGTTGCTTGTAGATTCCATGGCTGTCTCACAAATTGTCTTGAATTACCTTGTGGAACAATCCCAATTCGATACGCTACTGTTAAAGATGAAGGGTTTGATTTTGAATTCTCCAAGAAAAACAGAATGATGAAGACTCTAATTCGTAAGAATCTCTAAGGCATAGCAGGAATGCCGATTGGACTCTAAATCGCTGCTCTTCCATTTGAAGACGAAAAATGTCTTCACGCTATGAAAGTTCTAGAATCAATCTTTTAATTCTTCCCTCATGCATGTTGAGAGTAATTTGTGTTTTGATTTTAGTATCATCAGGTCATAAAGAAAGCTCTTTTTTATGGCTTTCTGTAGTTTCACTTACTAGTATGATTTCATTAAAAATGCAGAATTTGAGATATTTTCCCATATTCTTCACTCTTTCTCTCTCATTCTCTAATAGCACTATCATTTTATTCTTCTTCTTAGTTTCTTATTATTAGTATTATCTTTGCCTACCTCTTCTTATTCTCTGTGACTATTCAATATAAATCAAAGTTTTCCACTAGATAGTATGAATAAGTGAATGCAGCAATCAGGGAAATAAAGATCTCGATGATGATAAAGAAATCAAAAGATTTGTCATTTAGACTCTAATAAGCTTTATTATTCGACACTAGCCACTTAGAATTATAAACTATGGTCAAAATATGCTCATCATCTGGAATATCTTCATATTTATTGGTGATTTTTGTAATGAAGTAATTGCTCAGTTCTTGCTCGCAGCAACCAAGTTTGTACATAAATTTTGATTTACTTGATTTTGAGATGAAAAACCATGATAACCCATCCGAAAGGGAGTGCGTTAATCTATCATTGAATATAAAGTTTTCATAACTTTCATAGTACGGTACACTTTTATCATTGAGTTTCATTTTCATGACAGCTTCAGTCCGTGAAGCAAACGCAATGATTTAGCTGCATAGGATGTATAAAATCATCGCTAAAGAAGCTAAAACAACGAGCTAGTACACGAGAATATAGTAAAAATCAACGTAGATCACTAGGATTATTGGCAGAAAATATATTGTGAGTTTCGCTAATTAGATCAGTATAAACATCAATATCGCGTAGTTCCCGAAGTAGAGATTGTTGCATTTCAGAAGATCAACTTAGATCTTATAAAACGAATACACACCTTCATAGAATCTGTCAGGGTAAAATGTCAGTAGATTTGAGAAATTTTATATTTAATTAGGTAGAGTCGATAGAGAAAGTCTAGTGTTTTGAGGATTATTCTTGTTGAAATTGTCCATTAGTAATCTATCCGCTTCACTTTTGAACTGGAGTAGAATATCGATGTACAGGAAGTATTATGAAATATCAGATCTTTTCTCAATCCAGAATCCTTCTTTAGGATCATAGACATCGCAAATCTAATTCATCATGAGTGTTTCGATTGTTCTGTTAGACCCTGGGATACAATAACCTTGTGGAGTTGTACTTTTGGCTCCACTATCGGAAAGAGCTTCTTCACCTTAAAAACTCTTATCCATAAATATTGCGTTTTTAAGTGTGTGGAATTATTCTTTTTTTAGTTTGATTCTTATAAGATTTGGAGAGCCTGAGCTGATAAAATTATTAGATTACTTCAGGGGGAGGGGCTGTATGAATAAGATTTTTTTTAATAAAAGTAAGTACTTCTTTTGCCTTTTTGACTGATGTGCATGCATTTCATCAAATCAAGAAATATTGTCATTTCTTATGAACTTTTTTGATAAAATGGACATCATTTCATATGAAAGTATATTTTTTTTGAAGAGAGTATTTTGATTAACCTAAAGGCTTTAGCTTTTTTTAACTAGCTGACTCACAATAATACTTTGACATATTCATAAAATTAATATAAATACACAAATAGATAACCAGTACTATTAATAATAATTAATTTAAAAATCAAAATTGGTTATTTTAAACAAACTTTTCAAGATTCTTTGAGAGTTTTTTACTTGTCTTCCTCAAAATCAATGAGCTTCTCCAATCAATTTCTTCTTGTTTGTCATATTATTCTCTCTCTTGCAAAATTTACTTTAAGTTACTCTAAATATTTGGATTTAAAATATCAAACAGATGAGAGAGATCTAGTTAATTCATTTGTTTCACTCAGAAAGACAGCATTTGCAGTTCGCTTATGGAGGTTATTTTTAAAAATGTTTGCTGACGAGCATTTCTCTTGTATTTTTGCTAAAATTCGGCTATCCATCTTCGAAGATATCAATCAGCCTTGCACTAAGTTTAGCAAATGTCGCAACGACATTGTGGTTGTCCTTAGAACTGGCTTCAATATATTCCATGTTTTAGCTGTTCGCAAAATCCATAATTTCTTCAATGTCTATCCTTCGCTTACTGCTTAAATCTGATTTATGTCCTACGAGAATCTTCGGAATATTAGGATCCTTGCAGTTTTCATGAATCTCCTTCATCCAATATCCTAAATTGTTGAAGCTATCCTAGAAAAAAAAACGAACGATTTAAGCTAATCCCTGATGATTCTTTTTTGGCCAAATTATACATTGTTTGTAATTTCGAACATGACAACAACTGCATCCGCTTTTTGGAAATATTTCTTCGATAACGATCTGAAACTCTCTTGTCCTGCTGTGTCCCACTGGAATATATCACAAGGAACAATATTGTTCATATTGATTTGCTTTGAACAAGACAAAATTCACATTTTAAGTTAAAAGTTTTATTACGATTTTCAACTTGATTTGCTTGTTTAGCAGAATCAGACTTCGAAATCTCTAATGCAAGTTAGGATAAATCCATATTATTTCAACTTCAAAATCTGATTTTTTTGTCAGCTATTTAGAGTCTCAATTTTAATCTGCTGGTTTACGAAATCTATGCCGACGGAGACACTCACATTCGTCAAGAATTAATCCTCCTGTTTTGTGTTAAAACATTCAACAATCTAACATTAGTTCCAAGCTCTCAAAAACTCAAAAACTAACTAACTGTAATACAGAAAATCTAATGAGAAAGCTTGTCTTCCCGACTCCAGAATCTCCTGCCATGACAACTTGAAACGGATATTCCCTGAAGGACAAAAAGACAACAATATGATTTTAGCAATTTAACATGCCAACAACTCAATTCAGTTACAAACCATCACATTGACATTTTTAAGAGTTTCAGGAGAATTAAACAATAAAAAAGAACCAATACTTAGTCCCATGATCACTTGAAAATGAATTTGTGTGTATGCTATTATTACAAGACTTAGATATTGTCAGTTGATTGACTCTCATTGAGCTATTAATTGTGATCTTCTATTGTGTCCATATCTTTTAATTCGATTATTTGCTAGATAAAGCTAAACGAAAAATTTAATAATTTTTTATCAAAATAATTCTCCCCTCTTAACTTTCCTTGATTGCTGTCAAAAATGCATAAATTGTATGCCCTCTAACATCCAATGATTCCATTCTCAAAGACTGGGTTTTCAAATGAATATATTCATTGAAACTGCTCAATAATTATTTAAAGTGTTAAGAAAAATAAATACATATCAAATTCATTAAATGGCTACTTTTCGTTCTTTAAAACCTCCATCACTCCAACAACAACAACAAAAATATCGATGCAAAATATCTCATTTTTTGGACTTAAAAGTTGTGGGTAATCCCATCATAGCCATAATTGCTGCAGAAGGATCTTCCTCTTCCTCCTCCTCCTCTTCTTCCTATTCTTATTCTTATGTTTTGCTTTCCCCTTGGTCTTGATTTTTTCCCTTTTCTTTATTATTTTCTTCTGATTATTTCAATTTTTCTTCTTCATTCTCTTTTTTAAGCTTCTTTTGCAAATTATTTTCGTATTGTTCTTGCCTAATTCTTTTGTTGACCATGTCTTGAGTTCCATCAATGTCTTCTTTTAAAAGTTCATAAGCAGTTGACTTTTGTAGCTTCGATTATTTAAGACTTTTAAGTTTCTCCTTGATATCTTAGATCCCAACTTTCTCAACTTTATTATTCATACCAAGCAGTCTTGCATGTTTCTTTCCATTCAGATGATCCAACCAGGCATTGCTGTCCCACACGTGCTAGAAAAAAACGAAAGGAAAGTTAATTTTTCTGAAAAGTAAAAAGATTCATGAAGAATAAAACATAATTTTCTCTTTTACAGTATCGCAGAGCTAGCAGAAATACCCTCCATGCTCTGATTTATGTGAATCCTTTATGATATTCAATCTTGATCCTACTCCTTTATCTAGTCCCAAGTCTTCTGTTCTTTTCTAAAAGTACATGGTTTCTTAAATTGTACCTGTTCCATCATCACCGTAATCTTCTCCTTTTTATTTTTTAACTTTCCTAACAACGAATCTCATTCTGCCATATTTTTCATCTTCCACTTCCTCTACTATTTTTTCATAGTCGTCATCATTTTCAACAGCTGTTTCCTTGGTTAAATCGCTTTTCATACTCATCTTAGTTTAGATGTTTGTGAGTGTTTTGTACCAAAATTTCTAAAAAAAGTTACCCCCCTTTAAATTAAAGATCCTACAAGGGGAATTTCAGTATTTTGTTCTATTTTGGCTTATTAAAATTCCTATGTTATGTGTCTAATTGCTTGAGAATACAGTGGCATATTAGATTCTTGTTTAAACTCTATCTTTTCATAACAATAGTAAAAAAAAAGAAGAAAATTATCCAAAATGAATTGAAACAATAGGATGCTTTAACCTCTTTTGAAAAATATTTATTCAATCATTATCAAAATTAATTTTCTCTTTATTTTGATTAGAACCATTATTAATTCGTCATAGACAACGTTTCTTCACTAATTAGCAGATAAAAGTCATAACGAGTAGACAATTAGAAATGAATCTAGAAATAATTATACTAATAAAGAACATTTTTTAAACTCCACACTCCATAAATGAACAAGATAGCTAACTTGAAACAAAAGGAAACATGATTATGTCAAATGAATTTCCTTAAAATTGGAGAATCTCTTTGAGTGGTTTAACGAACAACTTTTTGAAGTGGAGATAAATTCTGCAAAAAATTAAAAAGTAGTTATTATAATATTGTTATTGCTTTGTATGTTGGGGGAGATTATTGGCGGATGATGAGAAAAAGAAGAAGAAAGAAAGAGAGAGAGAGAGATTTTTGAGAGAGAATGAAGGTTATTATTGTCAGTTTGTTATTCTTATTATCTTTTCTATTAATTAGTGCAATTCAAGTCAACCTAAGAAAGAAACAAGACACATGGAATTCAGCCAAGCTCAATCTATTGTCGATGAACATGAGCACAAAGAGCTGATAGATAAATTTGGGATTGAATTGCAAGATGTCATCGGAGAGGGATCTTTTGGAGTGGTTTTCAAATCCATGGATCTTAATGATCAGTAAAAATGTGCAGTCAAGGTAATTTCACAAAAATATATTCATAAAACTCCATCTGCTCAGTTTTGTGTAGTTTTCCTTTTGTGGCAATTTTGAGAAACAAATGATATTACTAAACTAAAATAATCTTATTTTGCGATGATCAGGTCACTTAGAAGAGTAAAGAGAAGTATTCATAGATTGAAACGAGTATTCTAAGCTAGCTAGATCATCCGAATATTGTTAAATTCAAGAAGGTTAATACAGATATCAAATTTTACTTGTCTTTTTGATGTCTGTTTATTAACTTCTTCACACTGTAATTTCTGTATTTTAGTTCTTTGAGATTCACTCAAATAAATACATCGTTATGGAATACGTTGGAGGAGGTAATCTACAAGAATTGATATAAGCTAGACGGGCATCTAAAAAGCCGTTTACTGAAGAAGAAATCAGCAGCATAATGGTTCATTTAATTTCTGCTGTGAGATACATGCATGCAAACAACGTAATACATCGAGACATCAAACCAGGTAAACACAACATTTATTTAGAGTTCGGTGAAAAAAAGGGTGGCATTTTCCCTGAAATCAATATTAAGAATAATAAAACACTTTGTTTATTCTTAATTTTGATTGTTTCTTTAAGAGAATATTCTACTTGATAGCCAGGAGCATTTTGGAAATCTGAAACTCTCTGATTTTGGGCTGTCTGTGTAGTACCAAAGCGGTGTTCCATTTTCATCATATTCCTAGAAATGTGGAACGGTTGTGTTTATGGCACCTGAGATTCTTCTAGAGAAGCAATACTCAAAGGTAAATAAGTTCGTGAATTTTTAATCTAAAAATATGGAGTTCGAGTAGATTTGCAAGCAATATCTGTTTTGTTTACTAGCCTGTTGATATCTGGAGTTGCGGTATTGTCTTGTATATGCTGTTGACTCTGGGAAAACATCCATTCAAATCACGAGGAGAAACTCGTGAGGAATATGTCAAGAGGCTCTCTTAGATCGACGCAACCAAACCACTTAATGGAAAAGAATAATCTGTATTTCCCTCTGAGTAAAATTGATTTCAGCCATCAAATTTATTCTCCATTTTATGTTATTTTCCATGAATTTCCTTATTCTGATCCTTTTTTGTCAGTCTCTCTCGTGATTTATTCTTGAGAATGGTAAAAAAAGAACCCTCAAATCGCTACACAGCTAGTTAAGTCCTGAAACATCCTTTTATCACAAGAAACCTTACCTCTAGAATTCCTCTGAGCTTCTAAGAAAACACACAGCTCTTCCAAAACGAGAGAAACCTAGCTCAAACCATCAAAGCTATCATGTTAATTAAGTTGATTTAACGCAAAATGGCAACATAATTTGGTGAAAATAGTTATAAAGTTGTTAAATTGGCTTTACCAAATGATAATTAACAACAACTGTAGTTATCTGAAAATGAAGAATACACAACTACACAAGGTAGCATTTTCTTGCCGTCAGAGAGTTAAAGCCCTTAGAGTGGAAGCGAAGAGAGAATAGCACCATCAATATTGATATAAAATCTAGCCCGTAGATAATCTAATTTATCTTCTAGAAAACAACATATTCAACCTCGTAACATCATCACAGCTCCAAATGTTGAAAACGACAATGAAGAAGACTATATCCTCCCTAGCAATAATATTGTAAAGATTAGTTTTAAACAACTTTTACCATTATTATTGGGCTTATTATTTTATTTGCTTCTGTAGTAAAGATTGTTTAATGAAACAACAAGTAACAACATTAAACAGTATTCCGTTGTGAATAACAATACTAAGAGCTATCTGAAAGCACCTAATGATTTAGGTATTTCAAGATATCCAAGGATTCAGCAATCAAGAGAGAATAATGGAACCAATGGGAAAGTTTAAAAATAAACTAGCAAAAACATGACAGCACTATCAAAGGTTAGATTATCTTTTCCTGCAGAGCGATTAGAAACATTTTAGGCTTAAGTGTTACAGCCTATAAAGCTAAATGGTTCTGCTGAAGAATAATCTGAATAATAAACCTAAATATTTGCATTCACTGATGCTTCCAAAATGAGTTCAAAGACATACTCGAAAAATAGAATAACAGGAAGACACTCTAAATCTATTAATAGCATCAGCAGTAGTGTCAATTGGAATAATAACAATAATAGCAGTTGCTTCTCAATTAATAATGGTATTAGTAACAAAACTGTGAATTATCTTAACAACAACAACAATACAAATTTTGGCATAATGGTTCAGCCTAACAAATAGAACAATTCTTTGTAACAACATTCCAGTGAGAATAAGAATACTGCTAGTTAACTGTTATCATAGAATAAGTTAAAGTAGCCATAGTAGAATGTATCAATGCCTAATTAACACTCTAAACAGCCTCCTTAAACTCCTACAGTGTATTCTGCAATCATCAACAAGAAAAATAATAATATCACTAACAACAACAACAACAACAGCAAAAGCAATACCCATTTGAGTTACATTCCCCTACACCAAGCAGCTATGAAACTATCTAGTAATAATGCTCGTCCGAAGCATCCAAGTCACTAGAGTCAACTCAATGCATCTAAAGCAGCACTAGGAGCTAGAAGATCGAGTGGATCAACAACACCGACTTTATATAATTAGCCTTTTTTGAGTTAGCAATTCAAATTCAATTCAACATAACTCATGGGATAAGGTAGCAGTAATAGCAACATTTCAGGTAACATCACTAGCGATCTTAGTAATATCTCAAATTCTTCTCCTTCTCTTGGTCCGGAGACAACTTTTATACCAACATTTTTCTAAAGTAAAACTACTTTACCTCCTGCGATACTACACTCAAATCGGCATGAATAAATCGCTACAGCACCAGCAAATATCGCCACAGCCCCTACACATAACAACACCCTCTCAGCTTCAGCTACTACAGGAACGAATATCTGTTCAATCACTAATGTTAATTCTAGCAGCAAAAAGAATAACTTGAATCAAACAAACAGGTAATAAAATTCTTCAATAAAATCCTTAAGTCATATCCCTGGGCTGCCAGGTAAGCATAGTCTCACAGAAGGTTCAAAGGAAAGCTTAGATAGTAGATATAGTATAAAAATAATCACAACAAATAATAGTAATATAAATAATAACAATAAGTTAATATTATCAGGCGATAGTTCGCATAACAACAATACCTCCATGAAACAATCTGGTTCTTCTAATAATAGACACATTTTATTAGGAAATGCCACAAAGGAAATGCTACCAGCAGTGGCAAATAACAGTAACGGTATTTAAAAACAAAGAAAAAAATCAGCTATTATGCACACTTAAGGTATTGATAAAAACGATGATAATTCTCCTTCTTCTTGTCTCAATGTTGTTACAATGAGCTTTCCACACAGAAGGTAAATATGGGATTAAAGTCATACATTTTAAGCAGTTTCTAACTAAATTTATGATTTGTTTATTAGAAATGTTTTTGTTTTCTTTAACTTAGGCATTTAGTTGAATCAAAAGCTGTCATAACCAATCATGTTCACTACAATACTACTAATGATAGTGTTAGAGATGCTTTTCCAACAGACTTAGATGATTCACATGACTGTTGATGGATTCTATTAGTGACTTAGAATCTGTTTAAAAATTACTATTTTTACTTAAAATTAAATATTTTTTGTTTCTAGCTGAAAAAACTATCTATTAACATAATACATATAAGTCTTTATCGTTTGTATTTCTTTCCATACAAAGCAGTATTTCCCATTTCTGACTTACTAAATCTAAAGTTGAAAGATGGTTAATAGGGCAAGTCTAAACGTAGATTTGTGAGTTTGTTTTATTTCAACTTAATCGTTTAACTGAACTAGAAAAACATAAAAAGGTACAAAGAATCATAGGTTTATTTTTAGAAAACTTAGAGTAATTAAGAACGGTTGTTTTAAGGTTTTAGAGAAAGAGTTATTAACAAATCGAAAAAGTTGTTAAAAAAAAGAAGCAGAGAGATGCTTTTTTTAATCATTTTTAAGGCAATTAAGAGAAATATTTTTAAACAGATTAAAAGAGAAACAGATAAATAGGTACACACATCAAGAGAGTGATACGTTTCAGCTCTCTAAGAAGAAGAAGAAGAAGAAGAAGAAGAAGAAGCCATAAGAATACAAGCCTAAGTAATGGGAACATGTGCTGTCAAAGCAAAAGGCTCAGCAATCAAAGGTATTTCCTTGGATTATATCAAAATAAACAATTGCAGCAATTTTTCAATATGTTTACTCAACAAAAGGTGAAGGCAATCATATGAAGGAGCATGCAAAGAGAGAAAGTATCAGTGTCTTAGAACCTGTTCCAAGTGAATTCAATGCTAAAGTAGATTTCTTATGTGACGAAAAACTAGCAAAACATCTCAGAAAAGATGGTAACAGCTAGAAATTAGAAATAGTGCTAAGATAATGCGATGTAAATACGATCAGCATGATCGAAAGAATCTATGGAATAATTAGATCTAAACTGAAAGAGCGGCTAGAGATTATTTCTAGGAACATTGACAATAAAGGTGCAATTTGTGTTAAATTAGCTGGTGAGTTTAATTGCAGGATTAGAGACACAGAGTTCAAAGCATTATCTGCAATGGCTTAAAAAGCAAGTAATAATGACGAAAAAGGTGATAAAAATAGCCACAATACCAACAGTGTTGATGTTGCAGGAATATAAAAAGCACTTTATTCAATTTTAGGATTAACTTTGAAAGTATTTCAAGCAATTATTTCGATTATGTTAGCATCAAGTACAGCTGATATTGTCTAATGGTGGGATAGTACTTCAAATAGTAACCAAAATGATAACCACAGCAAAGGAATCGTATCTTCTTTGAGTCTTGAAATCCTAAACAGCGAGCAGATTTTAGGTAAATTAAATGAGAAATATCATATACAGCTGTAGAAATACACTCCTAGGCCTACAGTACTGCGAACACTTATCACAGATGGAGATAATTTTGATAAAAAAGCTGCCTAAGATGTTGTCACAGGGTTTCTAGATAATGTTTATGGAGAAGTGAAGGAAGATATCAAGAACTCAAAATAATAGGAAGAATAATAATTAAATAAAGAGTAACTTAAAGGGGAGATTGTATAATAGGCACATAGAGGGCAACGTCCGTAAGAATAATAGCCTTAGGTTTAGAAATAATTAACAGAATAACATTAGCAGTAATAGGTTTAGTAGAAATAAGAAAAATAAGCTAAACCTACATAAAATGGGATAAATATTAAATTAGGGGTTGATTCTTCAGTAGCAGCAGTAAAAGTAGTAGTAGAAACACCTAAAATTGATGAGAATATTGTGTCTGCTGTGATGGGATATCTTCCAAGTCTTTACAAGAAGATTGTATTGGAGATGTAGTTTGCGGAAATCCATCCTTTGTCTGAAGAATGGACTGGCAATAGATCTGTTACTGCATCGAATTATACTGCGATTACGAGTGTTAATAAGAAAATTAATATGAAAAGAGATTTTACGAAATGAGAGATAGTTCTGGGGAAATAAAAATTGAAAATCCAAGAATTGAATATTAGTCCACAAGGCATATTTCCTGGGTTTTAGTGATTAGTAACAACAATATCCTTAAAAGGGAAAGTGTTTTTGAAATTGAAGTATTATCTGGGCAGATAGTTTTATGTGTATTCTAAAATAAAATAATAAAATTTTGGCAAAGCAATTTATTCATTTTTCCTATTAGTTCATCCCTTATTCTGCCGTTATTTAATAGTTTTAATAGTTAATGAATATTAGCTGCAGCATTAGCACGTGCTTTGCTAGGATGCTTAGAGTCTACTTAGTAGTTTAAATCGTTTGATTGCTGGTAAGAATTTTTTTAAATTCTTGAACAAAGCTTTATATTTTAGGATCCCCAAAAGAAGGAAAAGAAAAATAAGAAAAATATATCAAAAGAAGATAAAACAAAAATCCTTTTGAATTAAGGCTATAATAACTTTCGTTTGTGAGAGGTGTTTTGGATCTACTTTTCTTTTCCAATTGTAGGAGATTATTAATTGCTTTTTTAAATATATTTCTACAGAAATTTCTAAGAAAAAAAAAACATGGCAGAAGATTAGTAGAGATCAAAGGATACAATCATCCTCTTTGATGTTGATGGCACACTCACCAAACCCAGAAATGTACAGATTTGATAGTTATGAATAATTCTGAGATTTTTAGATTGTGTTGAATGAATGCATTTTCACAAACTACTATTATGAATAATTTAAATAAATCAATTCAGGAATATGCGTGTTTTCGTGCTTTCTTATGAGTTTTTATGCATTTAAAGGACATCGAAGCAGATATGATTGAAACACTGCGATAGCTGCAAGAAAAATACTATGTTGCTGTAGTAGGTGGATCTGATTTGAAGAAAATCACTGAGCAATTGACTTAAAAAGGTAAAGAATCAACGCAAATTTGAAGGGAATTGGATGTTTTTGCTGAGAGAAAATAGAAAATAGATGGTTTTGTTGATGAAAGGCTGCTGAAAAAGGACAAATTAGCGGCATATAAAATATGATTTGTTTGATAATTGATCTGAATTGAAACAAAAGATATCTTTTGTTGTTGTTGGAATAACAAGTTATTGATAGATTAGACTATTGTTTCAGTGAAAATGGGCTCTTTGCACTGAAAAAGGGAGAAATATTTGCCAAAAGAGTAATAATGCACAAAAATTAAATAGATTTAGATAAAGACTTAGAAATGATATCGAACTAATCAATTTATTTTTTTGAAAACTAGAGTTTCAATGAGGAGTTAGGAGAGGAAAAACTCAAGAAATTTATCAATACCACACTGAGACACTTAGCGGATATTGATATTCCAATCAAACGTGGAACGTTTATTGAATATAGAACTGGTATGTTGAATATCTCACCAATTGGAAGAAATTGCTCGCAAGAAGAAAGAGACGATTTCGAGTAGCTCGATCATGTAAAATCACAATAGTTTTAAAACCTTTGATTTTAATCGCTAAAAAAAACCTGAATCTTAAATTATTTATTAACATATTTTTGATTTTCACAGAAACTAAACATCCGAAAGGACTTGATTGCAAAACTCTAATCTGAATTCCCAGATTACAAATTAAAGTACTCCATCGGAGGATAAATCAGCTTTGATGTGTTCCCTGAAGGATGGGATAAGACTTACTGCCTTAGGTTTTTGGATCATGAATTCAAGAACATCCACTTCTATGGAGATAAAACATTCCCAGTAAATCATACCACAACAAAAATTGAAAGAAATGTTAGATAATAATATTTGTGTTTTCGTAAAACAGGGTGGAAACGATCATGAGATCTATGAGAGCCCAAGGACAATTGGTCATTCAGTTAAAAATCCAGCAGAGACGATTGCTTCTTTGAAAGAACTGTTTTTAAAATGAAGATTGGGAATTTATTTTATTGAATTATTCAAGGATTTTAAGGCGAAAGATAGTTTTTATATATTTCATGTAAAAAAACATTCATATTCTTAATTCATTGTGTCATTATGTCATTGAACAAACAAACATATCAAAAGAGATTAGTTTGTCTCATGTTTCTTTTTTTCTTCTTCATTCATCATCTTTAGAAGATTTCTCCTCTGTATCAGCAGAAACTTCACCATCGAAAGCATTTTTGATCGAATCCATATAACCACTTGTTGCTGAATGTGCTAGTTTATTGAATTCACCTTTGGTTACCCATTTCCTGAAGTATCCATAACTTGACCATTTATTAGCACCCAGAAGCACAAACAATGTGATGAAAATCAAGTATGTCACAAGTAGAGTCCCTGGAATACCTTCAGATGCACTAACAGTAATATCTGACTGCACAGGAGCTTCATCAACGTCTTTTAACTTCGAATAGTCTTGTAGATTTAAACAAAAAAACAAATTAATCCCTAATTTGGCAATGTTCATGTTAATTTTTTGTTACTTCTGCTGTATTCCCTTGCATTTTTGACGCTATACCCAACTATTAACGAGTTAAAGCATAGGAAAACACCAACAAGATTTAACCCTAGAGTAAACGCAATCAATGTCTCTAATCCGAAGAATAATCCTATCAATGCGATGCTTCCGACACTCTACAAACAATTATTTCAATTAAACTTCAAAAAATAATATTTTTTTTTGTTTATTCTTACAACTAAAATGTTGATGCAGACAGAGACGATGACACTCTAGAACTAGCCTTTGAACACTCCATCAATGTCTTTTAAATTCGATTTCCTCTCGACTACTTTTGCTGCTGCTGCTGCTGCTTGTTGGTTAGGTTAGTTGTCTCCAGACTATTCTACTATTCCGAAGTTATTCCTGTAATATCCATTTCTCTTCAAGAAATTCAAACAAAAACAAGTTCGATAAATTTTGAGTTTTTTGTTGTTGAATTGTTTACAATGCTGTCAGCAACTTTTTTGATTGATTGGAGGCCGATTCCTTTGATGAAATAGGCTAACGAAGCACCATAAAGGAATCCGAAGATGCCATAAGCATCCCAGAAGTAAATCTCATATTCTTCTGTGATGAACACGCATAACCCAATGCACAGAATGTTAGTTAAGATTACTGCCATTACAGACACAATCTATGTGTAAATGCTGAAATTGCAAGATGACCAACTGTAGGAAAGCAGTTTTTCGCGCATTTCCTTGAGATAACCTAGAGAAAATGTAAAGAAATACATGATCATTACATCAAAAATTGAATTATTTTACTTATCCCAGCGATTTCAAACGACTAAGTAATCAAAGAGGAGAGAATGTTCACACTCATGAGACTGAAAGGAGAGGAGATTAATCCAAGAATGCAGCATGCAATTCCAAATAATCCAGAGAGTAAATATCCAAGCATGATTGTCAATCCAAATAGGAAAAATATAACAATTTGACTCACACCAGCGGATTCATAAGCTGTCAACATAGTCAACGAAAACTAGCCTTTCTTGTCTAAGAAAAATAAAAAATAATAAATAAAAAATTTGAAAATGCAAATCTAATACGTTTAGTTCCAACTGCCGCGATTTCCTTGGTAGATGAGAAGAAATGGGATGTGTATATCTCTGAGTACACAATCAGAAGTGTTTATGCAGCTAACCCAGCGAGGAATGCGACAATTGCATCTGAAGGGCTGATATCTGAGTTGCTCAAAGTGTTTGTTTCTCCTTTTTTCGTTGATCCTATTGTGAACCCATCAGGCACGAAGAACACAGGTGTCGCAAGTAAAAAGACCAACGCTGCTAGGTTACAAACGAGCACTTGAAGCCTAACTTATTTAGCTGTTTCTTCTGGGATACTGGAATCTTAGGGGATATCAGCAGGACACATCATAGCTAAAAATGAACATCCAGCTGAAGCTACGATACTCAAGCCAACTATGAATAGTGGCAGATAGAAGAGGCAATGCGCTTCAGTAACAATTGTTTCAGATTATCCAATGAGGATTAGATAAGAGCATACAAAAGCTGAGAAAACTACTTAGAAATCAAGTACAGAGATTACATTATTATTGTAAATATTGCTGATTGCGGAAACGGTGTTGAGATTGACTTCAATAACAGTCTAGTCATAGCTTTGATAATTTGACTTCGCAAGCATATCTTTTCCAACTAACAGTCCCTTAGCGCAATTGCCACCAGCTTCTCTGTAGAATAAACTACCATATGCACCTATGTTTTGAAGATGAATACACAAAAATCAAGAAAATGATGCCAAACTTGAAATTTAAAAAGGAAAAAAGAAGAATAAGTATTACATCCTAGTGCATATCCGAAGATTGATGCAAAGATTTCCATGTAGCCTTTGACATTTTGTTCCTTCGATCCAAGCACAGAAGCTAATGAAAACAAAAGAGAGGAAATTATTAGCAAAACAGAAAGGAACGAATTTAGGCAACTTTGTTAATAAAAATGTGAATATTTTGTTACAGTATGAAGGAATGAGAATGTTAATAATGAGGACTGATAAGGAAGTTGTAGCAATCGATATCGCTGAGGAATTGAAGTATGAGAATGCCAAAATACTTTAGTCACGTGGTAGAATGGCTGTTCTGATAATCGAAGCAATCGAAATTTAGATCGTAAGGAAGGTATTTACAGCGACGCATACACACCCTAAAGTGAAGGATATCAACAGTAAATATGCTCTATCGTCTTCAGCTAACCATATCTGAAGGTAGAATACAATAGTAAGAAATTATGAGTGAAATATTTTTGAATTTGTAAAATAAACAAAGAAGAAATTATTTGAATATGTTAGTTGTTTTTTGTTTTGTTTACCAAGAAGATGATTCCAAAGAGTAAAGCGAAGAACACCATCAGTAGAGTCTGAGATTTAAACAACGCTAGTGCTGAGTTGCTAATCTACTCGGATAGTGCCTTGTAGTATTATTTTAGATTCTCTCGATATTAGTTTTAATGAGGATCTTAAGGTGTGCTGTATTCTTGGTTATTTTCATTTGGGAACTTCTCCATTTCATTATCCAACCCTCCGCCTAGATTCTATTGACACATATCATGAAAAATGGTTAGAAATAGCTTTTAAAGTAATAAAGTGGAGCTTATTGTTTGGTGTAATTTATTACGTTCATAAAGAATACAAAGACTGCATATGCTAGACCAAGACCACAGAAAATAGATATGCACACGATACACGGAGTTTCTTCTATCATGATGAGGAAGATTGTTTTAGATGAATGCGCTGGTTTCTTTCTGAGTTAAATCGATAAGAATAATCTGAAATTCTCAGTTGTATTTTGCTTTTATTTTGTGAAAATTTATTTAATATTACTCAAAAAGAAACAAGAAACGGATGAGATTATTAGTATTATTACTCGAAAACGCTTCTTTTTGTTTGTTGATTATTTATGAATTCCCCCATTGAATTTCTCATATTATGGATTCATTCTAAACAGATTGATTTATTTGATTATTTTATCATTCTTACAACAATTATTATAAACGAACACACATACTCACTATCAAAACAGATACAATTTAAGCATTCCCCTTTATTATTTCATCCTTAATGTCCTTATGTGTAGGCTCGAAACTTATTTTATTAAACAAACAAATCAATGGATCGTTTCAGCACATAAAAATTCTTCAACTCAAAAAACAAATCAAGATCAATTTGATGCACATTTCTCTCTCTTTTTTTAGTTAAAAATATCCCTTTTTATCCTTTATCCTCAAAATTTTGAAGGGAAATTTTTGAATTAGGATGATAATCCAATAACACCACATGCGACTCTTGCTCCAGCATGTCCGGTAGTAAGAGAATCAGAATGGCCTCCTTTTCCTAGATCATCTTCGTTCTAATGGACAACTACGCTTCTACCAAGAATGGAGTGTTCTCCAAATAGCTTGATTTAAATGTCAGTGCCTGCATAGTAGCCATGACCATGATCATCAGCCTTAATATTACCTTTCATTTCAAATTACAAAAATAATTCATTTTTATTTCATTTTCTTTGTCGAACAAGAATCCAATATTTAACTGATTTTGATATTTATTCCTTTTTCTTATTCCTCAAAATTTCTTCATTTTTTTTTACCTAGATCACCAACATGACGTTCTTGATCTAAAGGTCCTCCATGTTTCTTATGGAAAGGGTTAAAATGAGGTCCTGCTGTTGTACATCCATCAGTGAGATCACCATATTCATGAACATGGATACCATGTAACTAATTTGGCTTGAGATTCTTTATGGAAGCTACAATCTTCGTAGGACTAGTGATGTTCTCTTGAGAAAATGACACTAATCCATAGACATCTGAATCTCCATGTGGATACAGAATCGATATGGCATGTCGAGCAGCTGACAATTCTTCACCAGCGTTACGGAGAACCCTGTTATTTTGTGTAACTCCAAAAAGTAAAGCACTAGCTGTGCCTAATAATGCTGTTTTAGCGAACATATTTTGGGATTATATCTAGGAAAAGGTTGTGTGAAGTGTATATGTCTAAGTGTATTTATCTGTGCTTGTGCTTAAAAGAAATTAATTATCTTTCTTTTTGTTTTCGAGAATGAAAAGTAGCAAATCCAAGCAACAATTCTTTCTAGAAATTTTAAAACACCAAGAGAGAATGATTCAGAACATTTTGGCAATAATTGATTGTAAATTTGGGGGGAAAACAACTAAAACAAAAGGAGACAATTCTCAATAATCTGAAAAATAGAAAAGAGAAAATATTGCTCATTCTGGTAAATTTTTAAACAGCAAACAAAGAAAGACAAAACATACAAAAATCCAAGGAGTTATTTTGCTTGAAGATGTTTCACACAAGTACTGCCGAAGATCACAGATGATGGATGGTCAACATTCATCCAAGCACGTTCACTTAGGGTTTCAAAATAGCTGAAACAAGACGCTTTAAAGAATTTAAATGCCTTTGAGGTTGTGTAGCTTAACAAACAAACAATCCTGAAGAAGATTTGATTACGAAAGGTAATAAGAGCTGTTTAAAAATTTGCTTTTAAAGAGAAAGAGAGAGAAAAAAGGAGTTGGAGAGTGTTGTGTGATCAATCTCAGTTTCCTCCTTTGCCTTTTTGGACACTTTTTTGATTTTTTTCAGCAGAATTGCCTCCTTTCTCTTGACCTTTCTCAGCGTTTCCTGGTTTCTCTTGGCTTTTCTCAACGTTGCCGGGTTTCTCTTGACCTTTTTCAGGCTTGACTCCTTTTTCAGCACTTTCGATTTTTACATTGGAATTAGCATTACCATTAAGTTGCTTTCCCAGAATAATCAGAATTATTGTCATGTTGTCGCATCCGATACCCTCTTTTTATCCAAGAAAAGTAGTTATCAATCAAAAAATATTATTTTTAAAAAAAGTATCAAGGAAGTTAAGTTTTTCTGAAGCTAATTTGGTTTAGTAAAATGGAATTTCTAATTCAAGGTAGGTTCAAAAATTTACCAGAACAGTCCTTGGCCAAGATTGCATCAAGGAGATTAGCAACAATGCTCTTGATGGGGACATTCTTGTCGAGTTAAGCTGAAATTATCTGAATCAGTTCTTCGTTTGTTTTGCATTCCCAAATGCCATCACAACCCATTAGAAGGAATCTATCAGTTGCTGTAAGAGTTCTAGTTTTGACGTCGGGTACCACAGATATTATTGCTTTTTCAGGCTCCTTGCAGTACAATTTTTCCTCGCCAGCATTAAGGAGTCCTTTATACTCGAAATCACCCATAGCTCTAGACAGATTCAAATTACCATTCACACGACCTTCTGCAACGAACCCACCAGCTGCTCTGATTCTCTTCAACTCAATTGAATCATCAGGTTTGTGATCGATTGACATTGCAAAAGCAGTTTGATCTTTGCAGCCAAGAACCGATCGAGAATCTCCAGAGTTAGCCACATACAATTAGTTCTTATAGATTAACGCTACATTAGCAGTACAACCTGCGAAGATTGAGCTGAGATCATAGTTATTATTGCCTCTCCAAGGTTCTTTGTTTCCTTTGGAAGGGTCTTTATTCGCGAACAGTTAGCGAATACCTTCTTTAGTGATCATTTGCTTATCCATGTTAATGAATGTTTCGGTAAGCGCTTCATCGAGTTTAGTACGATTCTAAAAATTTTTGTTGTTTTTCAGCTCGGTTACAAAGTTATCTTTCACAAAGAGAGCCACTTCCGCACCTAAAAAGAGAAAAATAAAGTAGTTTGTCACTCATAAGAGCATTTAAAAGATGAAACTTTCTAGCATTTCGTTTTTTATTTTTCTAACAGCATATTTTTATCCTGTTTAATTCCGTTGGATTTCTCTTTTTTTTGATTTTTATCTCCTAAAAACAACGTAATGTAAATACCTCCGTGGCCATCAAAGACACCAAAAAGATATGTATCATCTCCTAGATTTATTTCTGCTATGTGAGCATCCTCCATAGTGTTACGCCAGCCTAGCAGAAATGTAGAATAAATAGTATTATTACTGATTTTATATGCTTTTTAACAATTAGCAGCTTGAAATGTCTTGAGTAATATGAATATGAGTACCTTGCATGGAAGCTGCACAATAGCTGATGGCATTGCTGCTTTTTTCGTCGAACTCTTTATTCGTCTTTGGAGATGATAAATACGGTCCCATTTTCTTAGACTTGTCTTTGTTTGTTATTCCTTGTATTTTCTGGATGCTTTCAATTTAAATTTCTTTTATTTTATTTTAATTTTTTTCTCTCCCTTACCAAATCATGAGCACACTTAATCTCTTAGCTCCCTCTACTTCTTCTTTTTCCCTTCTGTTGTTCTGTTCATTAGTTTTGCAGAGTAGTAATTCGAGAAAAAAAATTAATCCTACTGTTTTCCATGGTTTTTTGATGCTTTTTCTGTCAAATAAATATTTTGCAAACGCGTTTTGTTATCAAAATAGTAAATAACAAAAAAATAATTGATTTTCCTGGTTTTAAGTAAGTTCAGCTTTAAGGTAAAATTATTGGTTTCATTTTTGTAAGATTGGCAAAGAAAAGACAGCATGAATAAAGTCTTTAAAAATGGGTTGTTCTAGAAAAAAAGATATTTTATTGATTTATTGGTATTTTTAGTCAAAATTGATCTAAAATAAACCAATCAAAGGGTTAGTTTGCATTACAACCAAAAACGATGATAAATAATTAATTCTGATCCAAAATACTAAACCCCCCGTGTGGAATAAAAATGCTAAGTTGTGCGTCTATTGCAGGAGTAGTTTAATTCTAAAAATTGTTGTAAATTGTGAAATGTTCGTCATCAGAGTCAATTTTGAAGTAGATTCCAGATAATTAGTCATATTGATACTGAAAAATCAGAACAAACAAGGAATTTATTTTGAGTATTTTTGGCTGCTTTTCTGGGAAGAGTGCTGAGTGATAAATGCCATTTTCTATCATCTAATGAAAGAACATTCTTCTATTTTTAAATTATTTTATGAATTTGTTCATTCCTTAATGGTTCATCATTTGTGGCTGAATTTAAAATCTAACTTCACAATTATCCTGTTTTTAAGTGTGTCATGCTAAATGAAAATTGCATTGCAAATAAAAAAGAAAAATAGCTAATCCAAATCAAAGAATTTTCGGTTTCCCACACACAGATATGGCTGAATAAATACCCATCTACAAGATCTGTCTTACTGGCGTCCTTGTGCCGGAAAAACTACTGATATGAGAGAAATTCTCCCAGATATTTTTATTATTATTGCCCAGTATTTTTTCCTTAAAATATTCAGAAATACTACAAACAAGTTTTCACTTCCACTTTTCACTGAAGTCTTTATCTTGATGGATATTACTTTCTTCAGCTCTTATCACTCTCAAGGAGAAACTCACTGAGAGAGGCTTGAAGGTCTTTGTTGTCCATGAAATTCCAACCCTCAATATGGAAGGCGATGGCATGGGAATCTATTTTTGCAATTCAGTTTTGTGTCTTGAAATATAGGGCATATTTATGATTTCTTAGATCATCATGGATGACTTGAGCTCAGAGAATGTCTGTAGATTCCAAACACTATTGATGAAGGCTATGATGAACTTCGAAGATTACTTCAATGACCTTGCTGTTTTCAACAATAAGCCAGCTGTTATTCTCATGGATAGAGGTAATTAGAAATGGTTGCGCTTCAGATTAAAATCAAATGGCTGTTTTAGTTAGGTTGCAGGTGTGAGGGATCCCAAAGATTACATGGACAATAACTTCTGATGTGAAGACTGAAACCTTCGAGGTTGAGGAGGCTTTCTTGAAAACTGACAACGAAAAGAACGAATTCGAGAAGATCCGCAAGAGAGGACAAAATGGTGCTTTCTCCTATGTGCACACTGTTCGTCAAAAGAAAGTGACTAAGAATATGAGATGTGAAGTTAAAAACGGCATCTCAACCAGGGAATTTATCAATCTTTAGGATAAGAGAGACACTTCTCTGGAAGTTGTCAAGAAGACCAGAACTACTTTCCTCTATGAGAAGCTGTAACATTCAAGAAAATCACGAAAATCCTTAAAATAATATGAAAAATAATACAAATACAAATCACTTTTTCTCTAATTTAATCTTATCTTTGTAGTTCTTACGTTCTTGATCCCTTCAACAGCAACATCCTGCTTAGATACGAGACTATCTCAACCGAAGAACAACCTCACCTTCCTCCCTTCATCAAGATCATAAAGGAAGTCACTAACGACAAAGCCTTCACCACTTTGAATGCTGCTTCTTCAGCAACCAGCAATTGAAGAAAGAAATAGAAAAAATCCTGTTTTGTTGTGATAGATGTGCTATTTAGCTGTCAAATAACAAATAGTTGTTCTTTTCCACAATACGATAGTTTTAGAAACTGTTAAAAGTATGAAAAAAAAACTAAGATTGTAATAATCATTAGGAATATCTTAATTTTAATTTCATGTATGAGTAGAGATAATTTGGTTGTCCTACATCTACTTAAAAGGGTGAAAATTAGAACTAAAAGAAAGGCAAATCCCCAAGGGAGAACAAAGAGAAGAACTTTTGGTATGACTTCTTATCAATGTGTGAGCTATTTGTTCAGTTTTCCCAGTGGGTAAATTAAAGTTAGCATCCAAATAACAAAAACAAAACTAGTGTCCACAATCACGTCATAAATATCTTCAAAGAAATACTTTAAATATAATAATACCTGGTACAATCAGAATTATCCATTTTCAAAAATGGCACTATCAAACTAAGCTATGGGGAATGCTCTCCTGATATCATTCTTGTGCGTGAGTACACTAACAACCGTTGTTTTCAAGACTTAGTCTCTTTGCTCATCATAAGGATCAACTTACAATCATCCTTTCATGCAATCTATGACGATGTACATCGGTGAAGCACTCAGTATGCTGTTATTCCTGCTGTATACTAGAGTCAAAAAGGATTCCTATGAAGAAGGCAAACGTGTAGCAGTGGAAAATGGAAAGATTGTTAAAGTCAATCCACTGCTGTTAATCATCCCGACTTCCTGCGATTTCTTCACATCAACTTTGACATTCTTCGCGCTAGAATTCATGCCCGCTTCGTTGTATTCCATGGTCAGAAGCGGTAATCTCGTAGTGACTACAATCTTCTCCGTGCTTTTCTTGAAAAGAAAGTTATACAGACAACATCTTCTTGGCTTGTGCACTATCGTCACAGGCATTGTCATAGTAGGCATAATCGTAATTCAAAACAGCACAAGTTCCGGTGACGATTCCAGTAAAATCATGATAGGCATTGTCCTTTTGATCTCATCGTTTTTCACATTTTCAACGTAACTCGTCATTGAAGAGAAGCTCTTCCATGCTTATCATCTGAACCCGTTTTAGACTGTTGGAATGGAAGGATGCTGGGGGATATTAATCTGTGGAATTGGTGTAGCTATTTTCAATTTTGTGCCTTGTCCTTCGTCAATCGCTTCAGATTGCCCGAAGAACAAGCATCTCGAAGATGTATCTTATTTCTTTTAGCAAGTCTTTATCATGGAAGGACCTGATTAGCCATATTTATTACTCCTGATTCTAGCTGGAATTGTGTTGATTCTCTTTTTCAATGCGATTTCTATGTCCATTACAAAATATGTCAGCAGTCTAGCTAGAAACGTAGCTATTGTGTTAGCTCCATTTTTCGTATGGATGGCATCGCTAATCATTGGCTGGTAATCGTTTCTTTGGGGTTAGTTAGGTGGATATTTAGTTATTGCTCTTGGCACATTGATCTTCAATGAAAATCTAGTACTTCCATTCGGGGGATTTGATGAGAACACAAAGAAAAAACTAGAAGCCAGAGCAAAGTAAGAGAAACTCCTTGATCCTAGTGTAGTAAGCAGCAACTAGACAAGTGAAAATGCTCTATTGAAAGATGAATATCCAAATGAAGATGAAGAAAATGAAATTGATCCAATTAATCATCCACATGCATGATAATTTAACAACAAAAATACATTTCTTTAATTACCTAACCCATTTTGATGTATGTGTGTGTATTGTTAAAAGTTAGTTTATGTTATTAAATTCAATTCGATCATATCTTGATCCATTCTCGGGGATAACACTTTTTACTAGTTCAGTATTTAATATAGTTTCTTCCCTTAAATGAAGATGAAGGCAATAACGCGCTGATAATGTGTTTGAAATAAATCACATAGGGTTTCATAATTTGGAGAAGTATTATTAGAGTCAGTCAAATAAAATCAATAATCTTAAAGCCAAAAAGATTTCATTGAAAAAATAAACTTCCAAAACAGCAATCACATAGAACCAGATATGCGATGTAAGAAAGATTTGTATTTAGATATTTAGCATGTGAATCCAAATGAAAATTGTTTTTGCTGTTTAGATCTTTTCTATCAATGTTTTACCATCTAATAGTTTGTTTATTTTTTAATTTCTAAATTTCTACATTTTTCAATTCACACTCTCTCTCTCTCTTTCTATCTCTTATCTTTTCTCCTCTCCCTCACAACGCCAGTATCCTTTGCGGTTTAGTCTTGATAGTTGAAAACAACTAGTTCATCGTCATGGGATTTTTATCCGACAACTCCTTATCTTTCATGTATTACTCATACTCAGATTGTTTCTTCATTTTAAGTCTCTTACTCATCTCCATAAGTGCTAGCTAAGACGGGCAATTTACTTTATACTTATCTTCATAAGCTCTAGCTGCCTGAGACTTAAATTATTCAGGAATCGTAGGAGTTAACTCAGTTTCTCCTTACTTTTAGTATTAAAAACACAATCCTTTTTCCTAAAATAAAATGGCTAAAAATCAAAGAATTATGTTTACATATGGCTTTAATGAATCAGTGCGTTGCTGTTGCTGGATAGGCTTTCTGAAGAATTGCTAACTTGTTGATTGTGTGATAAATCTAAAATCAGGATTCATCGGGGAGGAGAACATCGATTTGCTTTTAGATTTGATGTAATCTTCAAATTCCTTATCTTTCTAAGGTTTTTTGTCTTTCCCATAGCTATCAGCGTAAAGAGACTTAGCTACAAACGGTAATTCAGCAGTAATTGTCAAATCCTATGGAGCCCGAACATGACCAACATTTTTTGTTTGCCAATCTATGAAATTACTCTAAAATTGAAAAAATATTTTATTAAATTACAATTCATCTTAACAACAAAAGCAAAAGCATTCTTAAATCCACCTGATAAGTAGAACTAGCAAGGAAAGGTCCAGTTGGTTTATTTGTGTTGGGTGCTTTACAGAAGATTTAATCTTTGACTTCATGTGGTTTGAAATCATTTTGATTTGTTGATGTTGAGTTTAACGTTGGGAGCTGCTATTATTAGGTGAAAAATGGCATTGCAATTGCGGGCACTGGACTGATCGATTTTGGAGAGCTAAAATCATGTTGATAATTTGACTATAAAGCTCGTTTCAAATCAAAAGGTATCGATTTATAAGGGCATCTACATTTCCCACAGATACAATGACCACACAAACAGTCCCCCATTAGATGCTTATAATAATCACTATTCCTGTCAACGTATTTATCTACCATTTTAGAATACCCAGATTGGTAATTAGGATCGGTTACACTGGGACAACAAGATTACTAGTCAAATTATACTCCATATGGATTTTAGTCTGTGTTCTCTTATTAGAGCTAACCTTAAGGAGAGCACCTCCAACTTTAAGATGTTTTATCTAATACGCAAGGATTATTATTGCTGTTTGTTGAGTTGTTAATTGCATTCAAAGGTGCAGTGATTCCTTCATTATTGCTGTTAATTTTATTGGTATTCTCAGCTAAAGATTCAATCCACTACTATTACTACTGCTGTTAATCATTCCCTTCAAGCATCTAATCCTATTGTTATTATGTTTAAGCCCCTTCTGATGCTTATCTAGCTCTTTTAACTGAATTATACAACCGTTCAGATGCTTTCCCAAGAGTGATACTATTAACTGATTTATCCTCTACTTACGATTTAGATTCTCTATTTTCTTCTTAAACTGAAACTTAATATCTCTTGATTCTGCTCGATCTTTATGAGAATCCACTTGATGCTGTCTGATTCATTTACTTCTATCGTCTAAACTCTTAAAATTCCTTCTCATATTTCTTAAAAGTTTCATAATCCCTTTAGTCAATAAAATGAAAAATAATAAAAATGAGCACATATTCATAACATCACCCCCTTTCCTAAAGAATAAAAAAAATATCTTACGTTTTTCCCGAATTAATCTCATCAGTTTTGAGATTTTTATCTACATTATCAGCGATCTAATATGGTTCATTTTTCGAATACACATTTGTACTTGATATCTTCTTATTCAAGGAATATCTCAACGATTAATCATTTCCACTAAGAGTCTTCCCGTTAAGTTTCTCCCTTCTATTAGGTGTGCTTGGTCTAAACGATGTCGCAGTTTGATTCTTAAGTAATGAGTCTCTAGGCGTTGAGCATAATGAAGTCGATGAAAAACCATGTGTTTTTTTGTTACTTGGATATCGCAGTTTCTCGTAATCAATGCCTAAAATTGGTTGTTCTCGAATCTGACGGATCTTCGGTGTGGTGTTGATAACGAATGTTGTATTGTAGCTATGATTACGAGGGATACCAGTGGTTGCTTGCTCTGATGTTACAGACATTTTTCTATGAAATAACTTTTTTGATCTTCAACGTATACTTTGATTTTTTTTATTTCAGCTAGGGGAAACTGTTCCGACTTATTATTATTATTTTGTGAGTTAGTTCTCTTGTACAAATCTTGTTTCTATCTACTATTAGTACTTTTTCGTTTGTTTTATTTGTTCCTACTAGTTATTCTTCCCCCTTTGCACTACACTAATAATAATTAATTGAATGATAAAACTTATTTGTATAGATAAATTAATAACCAAACTTTACTTTGGATTTATTTTGATGAGTTTCTCAATAGAATTAAGAAACAAATAAACACTCCTATTCATCATTCTTCTTATTTATACAGGGGCATATTTATTTATTATCGAGCTTCTTTTTCTTTCTTTTTAAAATGGTTTTCAACTCAAGAATAAAAAATATTTTTTGTTAAAAGAACCTCCTCATTGAAAAAAATGAAATATCAATAAAATACATATTGTTTAGAGCAATAATAACAGGTGAAACGCAATCCAAATTTACAATAATTAGCAGGGATTGAATGCTTGTTATTATTTACGTACTTTGGATTGAGATATCATATTTTGATTGTTAATAATTGCATAGTTGTCTCTTTTTTGCTTTTTAGATTTTTTTATTAATCTCCCAAGGATTTCCAAGAGATTAAAGAAAGTTCTAAAAAGGAGAATCACGCAAAACTTCAAAACTATCAAAAACTAAAGCAGACAATAATAGTCTCTTGTTATTTTAGCTTGTTAAGATTAAGATTATTTTCAATTTAAGAGATTTTATCAATGTAGAAACTAGGTTCTTCTCTGTTGAGAAATGCATGCATTCAACTCTAAATGTAGAGTTCACTCAAATTATGTCAATATTCGTCATCAACTTCATCTTCTGATCAGAGATAGCAACAAACCCAATCCAACAAGACTTCCAAAGGCACTATGATTCGCAGATCATCCCCAAGTAAAAATTATTATTAATATGTTGCAGATCAGTTTTTGTAAATTCAAAATTGGAATTGTTTGTCATGCACATGTTTCCTGATAAATCATTATTTTTCGATTTGATTAGCTGCCTTGGAGAAATCCAACAAGCTGCTGAAGGACATAGCAAGAAGCAATTTTGAAGATCCAAGTGCTAGCATTGTTGTGGAGGAGAGGATCAAGGTTTAGATTTTATTTTTAACTTTTGCACTAACTGAGAAGTTATTTCATTTATTCTTTCACATCCTTGAAAATTCTATTTATTCCAAAATAATAGAAAATGAACCCAATGAATGTGTATCGGAATATGGACACATCAATGGAAGGCTTCTTCAATAAGAGACAATATAATGTCAAGAATTTCAATTTCCTGCTACAAGCGTTGGCTGAAAAGAGGGACTTGCAAGCAGCACAAAATGTGCTCGCTCTCATGAATGTAAGAATGTTTTAAGTTTAGTTGCGGCTGTGAGTGCTTGCGTTGTGGTGTTTAAATGAATAATTTGGTGTTTTTTGGTTGACTTGATAGGAAATGAAATTCACACCAGATTCGTACACTTACAATTGTATGATAAAAGTATGCAGCAAATCAAGGAGAATGGATCTAGCTGAAGAGTACTTCGAGAAGGCTAATCAATGTAAGAACTGAATTAGGCTTTAAAGTGCCTTTTTACAGAATTTAACTGTTTGGGACCTTCAAATATTTTTTCAAAACTTGTTTTAATTTTCATTAGTATTTGGGATTAACCAGCATAACTACAATTCCTTGTTGCTGGGATACGCTAGAAGCTAGAACATCGCAGAATGCAACAGGATAGTTAGAGAAATGGAGGAAAAGGGGTTGCAACTTGATAGCTCCACTTATACAACGTTGATAAATGCTAATTACAAGAGTAGAAATCTCGCAAAATGCTGGTAGATCTTTAAAAATCTAGACAAGACCAAACCGAATCTTGTAGATATCCCGATGATCTCCTTCATGATCGAAATCGCAGCACACGTAAAAACCATCATAACAAGCCATGTTTATGCTAATATTTAGCTGTTTTGTATTAGACTCGTGAGGCAGAACAAGGGAAAGTGCTTTGGAAACGATTAGATAAAATGCCATCGTTTTACCCAAACACAATCCATTTCAATAATATCATCAAATGTCTGGGTTCTAGATCTGATTATGCTGATGAAGCTATCGATGAATACGTTAGAATGAAAGAGCTAGGAGTCTAACCTGATGAAGACACCTTTGTAGCACTTTTCAAAGCTTGCAGCAACGCTGGAGATGTCAAAACAGCTTTCGACGCACTTCAAGTAATGAAACTCAATAACATCCCTATGAACAAGTACATCTTGACAGCTGCTATTAAAGTCTATGGTGGAGTCGTCAAATCGGAATATATGACAAACGATCTCATCGATATTTACATCAAAGACGCTTGGAAGCTCTTCGAAAAAGCAGCTTAAGAAAACATGGTCGATGTACATGTCGTCAATGCATTACTGGAAGTCCATGTGAAAGCACTTCGAGAAGACGAAATCGATGGGCTGATATTGCCTTTATTCACAAAGTATGACCTCAAAAGAACAGGAGAAACATACGAATTACTCATGGGTATACATCAAACGCACATTAATTCAATAAATTCCTTTATTAACTAAATTTACTTTTGAACTTTGAATTACCTAGAGGTCAATCATGAGAGGAGGAACCTTCCAAATATCTACAAGCTGCATGGTTGGCTAAAATCTGAAGGTGTCTAAGAAAGCTGGAAGATCTTGAATTATCTCTTCGATGCTGCATATAGAGCAGAAGACGTAAAAGTCATGTGTGAGACACTTGATAAGTTCCTAGCAGCGAAGAAAGAACCCAAGCTCGTTTTCCTAAAAAGATTAGGCGAAAACAAGAGCACACCTGATGAGTTGTACATCAGGTTGTTGAAGTTCGAGAATAGATTCGGATATGTTAAAGATAAAAACTACAAGCCGATTGCATCAGTGAAATCGTAGCTCAAGGGAATTGCAGGAAGAGGGGAGTTTCAGAAATGAATGATATGATAAGTGAAAGGAATATGAGTTAGTTTGTTGTTTGGTCTTTTTTGGTTTTGAAAATAATACATATTTGGATTTTTCACAGAAATTCTATGGAAGAAAACAAGCAAACTGACATAAATCAAGTGCTGAGATCAGCAAAGCAACTGTATTTTTTTTTTGGGTTGTTTCTCCGACTTTTCTGACTGATTGTTTAAAAAAGGGTCATAATTTTCTTGATTGTAGATGCTTGTGAAAAAAAAATATGTGAATTGCAGTTTATTTTTGCAATTTTTCTTTGAAAATAATTAGATTTATTATCATCTAAATAGTTGGAGACATACTCACTGATACAGATCTTTGTTATGGAGATTCAAATGATCAAATATATCTTCTGAGTTATGATCTAAAATATCCTCAGGCACTCTGTACGCCGAGAGATCTTCAATTATCGCATCATTATCATTCTACACTGTTAGAATCTCTAGCTTCTTTGGAACATCTAATTCCTCTAATGCTTCCCAAGTCTTGAATAACAACGGATTAGTATGATCATCCCATGGATTCATATCAATTAATCTTATCTTATGTGCTGGAGCGATGTCGATATACACATCGAAGACATATTTTCCACAGGATGTCCAATTCGGTTTGAGTTTTTATTCGAAGAATGTCTGAATTGACGAACTAAACTATGGATTATCTAAATTATGATTCGCACTTGAACAATGCCTCTAGCACATACCTATTAGTTAATTATCCCTAACAAAGCATCGGACAATCATATTTTCCTTTAGATCGTACCATTTCTTAAGTACTACAATAACAGGAACAACGCGAAGTGATTCTTTCTTTATCCCCTCCAGATCGTCATCATCTTCAGAGTTTACTTCCTGATTCTTAGATTCACTTGTAGTTTTCTATTATTCCTACTATTACTTCCCCTTTTATTCATCTGCCTTCCTTGGAATATCTTCTAGCAATTCAGTTAAAATTCCACTGCTTTTCAACCCTGTTAGCAACTCCTCCATTGAAAATATCTACAGTCTATGCAACCAATTTTCTATATCCCTCGGTGCACGATGATTCAATTTCACAAATATCGAGCCATATTCCTCTAACGCATCTTTCACAGTATCTTCAAATTCCTGCGAAAACACTCTAAACCGCTCGTCCAGATCATCGATTCCTTCAGGGTTTTTCAAATACTTTGGATGAATGTAAATTCCATCTTCATCGAGGAAAGATAACAAATCTTCATCGAGTTGGAAGTATTTCGCTTTGAATCCTAGCTTCTGCAATTCCACTGGCCAGTTCGATTAAATGAACATGCTGTTGTAGCTGTTATTCTCAGAAATCTGCGAGTTCTTCACTTCGTTATTATTCTTACTCAACTTATCAGTTTCCATATTTAAAAGGCCAAGTTTTCCTCCTGCTCTACAAATTGATTTGTAAGTCCTGATAATTTGGAATATTTTTATCTTTAAATTATTTGTTTTTTATAATCCTTTCTGCTGTGTGGCATGCATGTTAACACCTGCAATTTTTTTAATTAACACATGCGTATGTACAAAACGAGCAAACAAACATTAAGGGTTTTTGGCTATTTTGTGAGCCACAGGTAATATAGAATGCCAAAAACCTTCTCTTGAATTTTTAGCTTGAATTTCCTCTTTTTACATGCTTCCTATCATACGTGGGGACTATTCCGTTGACTCCCTACATTTATTGCTGTTTTTCTTGTAAAAACAGCAGGGAGAGGTGGTGGTGGGGAAGGTGTTTATTATTGATATTAAACATTTATGTCTTGAGATAGATTTGTTGTTAGTGGCTGTATTTACAAAAATAAATTAGCTTAAGTATTTCCTGTTAACTTTAGCCTTGATCGTTAAACATGTGGAGATGTTCTATCTATCCCTTTTGTAGTTTTTTTAAGTTCTTACAGTAAATCACGCTGCATTAAGAGAATAATGCTGTTTAATTCACTGCGAGATCGATTCTACGGGTAAATTTATTAATTTTCATTTTGTTCTTAGGGTTGCAATGTGATTTTTTCTTAGATATGCTATTAAGGTATATCTTTTGCTGAGTCATTATGATCATTATAATTATTCTTAAGGATATTTGAGTGTTCACGTTGATGTTAAACAGAAGATGCACGTTTAATAATGTTATTCTTGTTTTCAGTAATTTAGTTTTGAGATAATAAATTCTTAGTGGTTCTATTCTTGACTGCTTTAGTACTTGACAGAACTGATCTATTTCTCCTAAATCCCTTTTGATGATAGTCTGATTCAAACTGTTGTCCTTGATCTTCTTCATTCTCTTCCTCTAAATTATTTCTTTTAGGTGAAGAAGGACTTAAACTTAAGAAAATCTTTGCTGGATTGATTTATTTCTTAGTAGAATTTGTTTACTAAACTAGTTCATTCGATGGTTTAGCTTAGCCATCTCCATCAGTACCAATAACACCAGTATTAGCAGCAGATAGACCTCTTTGAATGTGCTTATTTGCTGAATTGCTCCTTTTAAAATAATTTTCTTGAATTGGAAAAATATTCATTGATTCCTCTTTTTTTGTTTTTGAAACATATTATGTCCTGTTCATCTTCAAACTAGCTGGACTTCGTTAAAATCTAGGAGTAGTAGAAGAAGGGACATCAATCTTATAATTCCCTTGAATCATCAACGGTTTTCCATGTAGTTTAATTGAATTAGAATCATCTGAATTTCCATTCACAACAACATTTACATTTTCAACTACTTAAAACCCATCACTGTTGTGAACAGCATAACCACTGCCATTCCTCTTAATCTACCCCATTAATGAATGCGTACTGCTCTTACAACTCCCTTCCTTCAATGGAAACAATCCCTAACTTTAACTGCAAGTTTCCTATTTCTAGCATGACGAAGCTAGTGAAGCATTTGATTATTTTTGTTATTTTCTAAACTATTTAGGTATTTTAGTGTATTTGTTCCTGTTAATGCGAGTATCTGGAAGAGTTAGATTCATTTCATCAGAATTATTCTGCATTTCCTGAGAATAAGTTTGATTCCCTGGAGATGTATTCGGACGAGATGCAGAAAAACATGATAAACCCTGAATGGTGTTTTTAGTACTTTTATTACCTTTGTGCATAGCTTATGAATGGAAAGCAGATGAGGAAAGATTAAACAACCCATGGGAAGATGACGATGAAGATGAGGAATTCATCCTAGTAGAACAGCTAAAACTTTAAAGTAAATTGCCGTTTTATGTTGATTTTGGAACTTAAGAAAATGATGGCTTTTCAGAATCAAGTATCTTATTTGTATTATTATTCCTGCTGTTGATGCTCGCTTTTAAGTTTCTCTGTTATTACCTGACAACTACAACGACTTTACGAGGGGAAGGTTAAGTCAATTCAGCTTATTTTTCAACTTAACCTTGCAATAAACTCATTGTATCTCGAGCTGCTTGTACTTATTTATCTTAAATTACTTCAATCTTCTCATCTACTTCACCACTATCAAATGGCTAATCATGTATTCTTTATTACTCCAACTAACTACCCTTCTAAGGATCTTATTCCTAACCGTTTAGTTTATTTATCAGATTCTTTCTCAACATTACTCTAGATTTTCCTAGTTAAACTCCATCATTCTTACTATCCAATACCTTCGATTGATTTATTTACTTATCCTATCCATGCTTTCTTTTACCATCATCACCTGCAGGAATAACATCCCCCCATTTATCCCTTTAATTCGCTGCAACATCAGGGAAATTATTGGCTTTCAAGAAAATATCTTAAAAAAACCTATCTTTGTGATTGAGTTTATTAAAGAATTCTCTGACTTAGCTGTAGCTATAATTCAAGTTCCTAACAATCTCTGCAATATTCTTGAAATTCGCTGTGTGCTGCGCTCGTAAAGATTTATATTACTTGACTACTCGTTACTCATATTCTGAACTACCGTCATTCGCTTTACTCATCTCAATTATGTCCTAACCAAAAATTCTGTTGAATTCATAGATTTAACTGTCTTTCAACTTATGAATGAGCTTCCGTCGTAGATATTCTTCTAAATTCTTAGCTTACTCTGAATCATCATCATTGTCATTATCACCACCACTTCCCACACAATTCTCACCCAAATTCTAATTCCTTCCTCCAGTATTTTTCTAATTTTCCTTTTAACCACTATGATTACTATTTCTAATAACAACTGATAACTTCGACTACTCAGCATCCCCACCTAGAAATGACATCTTCAACTAATTCAAGCTATTCTCTTTAGCTATCTTCTCATTTCTCTCACCACAAAAGTAAAATAATTGCTTCAGAAACTGCTCCCCGTCATTTTATTATTTATTCTATTCCTAATCTTCATCTTAGCAACTTCCATCATTTAGATCACTCATCTCCCTTAATATCCCTTGATGACTGGTAACTCTATTAGAATCTTTACTACTCTCATCATAATCCTCTTATTCATGCTTTTCGATTGATTCATGAATTGCAATTATCTTTTTATTTTCTGAACTTTCCATTTAACCTCCTGAGTTTGTCCTATTAAACCATCGCTATTGATTTATATTCTCCGTGATGTATGCAGTATCAGAGTGCTTAATCTAACAACCTTAAGAATCACTTCTTGGTCTGTTCTTCTAGCTACTGAAACTAAAATGTTAATTCCAATCTTTCTAGAATTAATCTTAATTCTTTTTTATTGTTTAACTTGAAACCAACTATTGATCTGCTTTCTTAATCGGACTACATTATCTCATCTATCTCTTCTTTTCTTCTTTTTCAAAATGCTCCCGAATGCTGATGTCATCGTTTGAGTTCTTCGTTTTCTATCTTCTATTTCTCAAATTATTCTTTTTTCTTATTTACTAATTATCTTCACTTTTATCACCTCTCATTTAAGCTGAAAACGATCTCCTCTACCATAATCCCTTTTACTCCTATTTCTTCCCTTCTTCTCCTTCAGCTGTTCTCTCCAATTTAACTTCCTTTTCATTCGTTGCTGTCGCTTTTATTCCCAGAAACTCTACAGCTGGTTGTATATATTTACTTTATTTTTTTATTTCTTCTGTTTCCCTTCTATTCGACACCTAAACATTCACTAAATCTAATATTTTAGTTGTCTATGTCTCTAACAATGAGTCACACAGCACACTCAGCTTTTATCTTTCTTCCTCGATGCTTAGATAAGACAAGATCGAACTTATCTTGACCCGAAACACACATCCTCGAGTTGAATCGCATACCACCCGCCTAATTACAAAAAACAAAAAATTATCATAACTTTCCATTTTTAATGTAGAATTTCTTTTCTTACCCAATTCTCCGAGGCATTTGTGACTCTTCCTTTTTACTTAACTCCTTAATCTTCTCACTTTCTTATCTACCACCACTATTATCTCTGAAAAATTCATCTTAACCATCTTTCTCAGTTTACAATATTCCCCTCAAATCCTCTAAATACCTCTAAACCTTCTGTACATTCAACCCTTCCACTCCAAACAACGTATTCTCCCCTAAGGGATGTATATTCTAATATTTCTAGTTTCTCTTCGCTCTAAGTACATGCTATGCATCATCTTGCTCTTCATTTACTGCTATCTACAACATAAAAGATCCTTCTTTGACAAAGAATATCTAACTAATATCTTATGAATCCTACTCAAACACGATATCTCCTCGATTGAATGTCATTTAATCGAAGTTAATAGCTAAAGTCAGCAACTCCCTGGGTGATAATGAATCCAAAAATGTAAAATTACTCATGAATAAAGTTCTGTTTTTTAATTCTTATTTGCAGTATTTGTCGAGTAATCTCTTGAAATCAGCTCTGGTAATCGTCAACAATCGGCAAATAGATGATTATGATTGAAGCAAAGAACGAGCTTAGTATTATTGTAAGTGAGGATTAGGATAACTACCACTATTATGAACTGCAATTGCTTTTGCACTTTTTGGATTGAAATAATCTTCATCACTCAAGACAATCTATTCACTCAATGCCTGTCCAGCGAAAAGCTACTTACTGTCTTCATTTGCGCTACTATCTTTACCTGTTGTTGACTGTGCTTGTAACCTCTCAGAGATTAAAGACTTCTAGTCAATATTATTTTTATTATTCCCCTTTTTTTTGGTCTCTTTATTTTTACTTTAAACCTGTTTCTTATTTGTTCCTCCTGAACTACCTCCTTAAGACTCTTTCTCATTAGAATTCTCATATATCATAACAGACCCTACAACAATCACATAAAGTTTATTATTTCTTTCCCCTTATTCGAAGATAACTTCATCTCTTGCATAATCTTCGCGCTTCAGCAACTTCATGAGTTCGTACACAATCTAACTTCCAAAGTTCCTCGCGAGCATCTTGAAGAACTCAATTTAGTTCAAGCAATACGAAACCATGAATTAAATGGTATTTTAGTTATTTTTCAGTTGGGTTTCAGTATTCATTTTATACAAGATCTAGCAGAATAACTCAGTTCTTTCCTTGTGAGATAAAAAATTAACATTTTCTGGGAGAAGTTGTGATGCTATTTTAGTGTTTAATGGTGGTTCTAGTTCCTGCAAGGATTCACTTTCAGAAGACATATCCTAGGACTTTAACAGAACTAGACTCTCATTGAAGATCTCACTCATCTTTCTTCGAAGAATCTTTGTTGCAGTTACTGTATTATTTCCTTGAGTTTCAAATTACAATCACAGCTGCGAAATCTATTTCTATTTTGTTATTGTTTCTTCGCAGTTTAAGACAAGAAAACAGATGAACGAAAAGAATCTGCCTGAGAGGATCTAGCAAAAACAAAGACTAGCTAGATAACGTTCAACCAAAAGCTTCTTGAGTGATGCAAAAATCAATATATTCTTGTTGGGAGCAGAGAATATTTTTAATAAAAAGGAACAAACAAATAATAACTTACCTTTTGTTTCTTACAGCAGAGACAAGGGAGACTTTTTTCCACAGCCAACAGAAAAAAAAGTATTATTATTTTTTATTAATTTGAGGTAATTTTGAAAACAAGAAGAGAACAGAAGCTGCACATCACAATATCAATATTTAATTAACAAAAACCATAAAATATAAGGGAATAATTATTCCTTTCTTCTTTTTTTAATTTGAACAATTGTGTTTGTTTGCTTTTTTTCTCTTCTTCTGGAAACTCTTTAGATGAAATCTTGGGAATAACAAAAGAATCAAAGATTTGTTTAAATGTGTCAAATCACGCATCACAAATAAATTTGAAGTTCAAATGATAATCAAAATAGCAACTCAAACAATTCTGCCTTTTTTTCTTCAAAAAATTGATAATAACTTTCTAACTTCTCCTAGGTCTAAACTCAACATTCGATCATTGTTAAATGCTCTATTCATGTGCTGAGTAGGCATCTATTTGGTTGTCAGCATAGTTAATGTTGTCATAATTATGAAGATGATCTCCATGTTCTTCACTGCCATTTTATTGTTGAAGATCATATCCTTGTGAAGTCAATTATTGCTGTAATTGCTGTTAAAGGAATTCTTGTTATTCTTGTTGTAGCTGATTTCTGCTATTTTGTTCTTAAAGATCAATTTGTTCTTAGTTCTGTTATTTCAGCTCAGCCTGTTTGTACAAAACAGCAAATTAAATGAATTTAATTTAATTTTGATTTGATTTTTTTGTGATTTAAAAATTATGTAATTCTTACCATATGCTAATGGTGCTATTATATAAGCTACAAAAGCCTAGCATCAGCTGCGTTGAACTAGCAGAATTTGCACTCAAAATCACATGCATGTGAGACTTCTCTGTGGATAATAACTTTGGTATCAGTTTCTTCTTTCAATCTAAACATTCCCTAGCAAACTGTGCAACCTGGAATCGAGCAGTATTTCGTGTTAGCATTGGGCACAAATTAACGAGTTGAGATGTTAGTAGGTACAACTCTTTCTTTAACAGTTTTCTTGACTTCCTGTAATTCAACGTAGTTCTTGGTGTTATAGCTGACTTCTCCTTGGATACGCACATTACAGCATGGACAATTCAAATCACTTGGGTTATGAGCGAGCTACTACTGTTAAGGTTATGGTTATGAATAAACTCCATTTTAGACAGCTGCAGTAGTTGAAATAGTTGTAGTAGTTTTCTTTGATGTAACTTATTAACTTTGTACTTGCTATTATTGTTATCGTTGAAAGCTCATATTGTATGATGTTATTAAGAAACTTCTTATATTCTTGTTTATTATTCTTTCAAAATAATTAATTTTTTTTCTTTATTTGAGTGTTTGCCTAGACTGAAAGACAGTTTTTGATTAGTAATATCTTTGGGATTCATTTTTAAAACGTTATCGAATTTTTATTTCTGTCTAAGGACTGGCAAGATCCTTTTAAATCATGAGACAATATCCTCCCATTCAGCCGTAAACTAACTTAATTTTTGCTTGCTGAGTAGATTGTATGAATTTTGTGTTGCTAATCACTTACATGTATTTATTAATAATCTTCAAATAAATTAAACTAAAAGAAACAATTCTAAATTCGGGAAGATAGAGGGATATCTTGGAAGATGAAACAGGTGATGATTGATAAGAAGCTTGGAAAGAAAGGGAACATGAAATAATTTGAATTGCTTTTTAGTTTTAATTCCAGAAAAATATACAAGAAAATACAAAAATAAGTAGGTTTTTCTTCTTGTTTTATGATGGTTTTCCCAAATGCAGAGATGAATAATGCTTTCTGTTAGACTGGTCTGTATTCTCTCTCTCTTATCATCAAGGAGAAATTAATCTCATTGTAGCTTCTTCTCAAATCTTCCAGCCATTTCGAATCATGAACTCGAAGTACTTATCGTCATCGATAGAAGCACTGACATTATTGTAGTACTCAACGAATTCATCGACACTCACTGATTTGTCTCTGCCTTTGCTGTTTCCAGTCTAGAGAAAATAATTTAAAAAGTTTTTATTTGGAGAACAAGAAAAATGTAAAAAATCTTATGCTAACCTGGATAGCATGATGCTGCTCGAAAGTGTCCAGGAAATCACCAAGCACTTCTTCTTCAGTCTTCTTTCCGCTTTGAACATCAGGATGCTTTGAACCATTGTAGACACCTTTTTTTTAAAGTTTGAGAAGGATAGATTATTAAATGAGGATTTTCAAAGTTGTTTGAAGAAGATGGATCATGAAATTGTTTGATAATATATTGTGATTATATTGTTTACCAAGGATATCATCAACTTGAATAGTTCCATTCTTGTTTCTGTCCAGCTTCGCGAAGACTTAGAGAATCAAATCAAGTCTAAATTTATTCATTTGCCCTCTGATCGCTCTCAAAAACTCATCAAAGTCAATTTATCCTGATCTGTCTCTGTCGAAAAGGGAGAACAGTTAAGCGACTTGTTGCTCGTCAAGGCCAATGCGAAGATCCTTGCAAGCTTTCTAGAATTCGGCTAAGTTAATCGATCTGCTGCCATCATCGTCAACATTTCTAAAAAGTCTACCGATACTTAGAATTCCTCTAGTTCCTCTGGAGAGAATCTTCTAGCGGAATACTTAGAATAATTCCTCACCTGCTGCGTATTACCCAGGCTAGTTTGAAGAGCTCTAAGGTTGACTTCTTTAGCTTTAAACCTAACTACCTTAGCTGCGTTAGCTGTGAACAGATTAAGTATCTGATTAATTATTTCCTCCTCTTCCTGCACGTTTCACACGATCATAGCTCTCTTCTGGTTCTTAATACTATTATTACTGCTATTACTAAGGTGATTGCTATTATCTAGAAGACTAAGATAGCTATTAAGCTTGCTATTATTCAGCTTATTATGATGTCGCAGGTTTCCAGTTATACCCAGGCCATGATGGGTTACCAGCAGGGCCACCAATTTGTTGTCCTTATTACACTACTGCACTAGTTGGTCTAAGATAAGTGGAATAATCAGTTGGAGCGTTTGATGTTCCGAAAGGAGCATTCTATGTTGTTTTCGATCTAAACTCTGAACCTACAAAGCAAAATA
>Ga0302271_10000096_pt1 | contig 72688 bp, 59 predicted proteins | sample III_Bog_N1_1_FD_198767 | JGI IMG/M metagenome (GOLD analysis project Ga0302271, IMG submission 198767) | Peat permafrost microbial communities from Stordalen Mire near Abisko, Sweden - III_Bog_N1_1 | ecosystem: Environmental > Terrestrial > Soil > Wetlands > Peat | place: Sweden: Abisko...
TATGTTTTTAACCTTTTTAACTCCAAACAGTCCTGCTCATCGGTTACTACTTCTACGAATCTGAGAAAAACGCACGTGACAAGTTTTATCAATATTTCAACCAAGGTAAATGGTCTGAAATTGTTGAGAAAGTTATGCCTATTTCTGTGATTGTATCGAAGTTCAATCCAAGAACATGCGAGATCATCCTTGGCAGTTGCAACTAAGCTTGCTAAAAGAACTTTCGAATCACTGACGATTCTACATATTATGCGATGCTCGATAAAATGAAAATATAAGGATATGATGGAGAAACAGGAACAGCAACTGCAGTAGGAGGGAATAAGACATTACGAGATTACATGTTGAATAGACACTTCACAATCGACAAGAAGAAGAAAAACAACACAAAGGGTATTAAAAAAAGCAGACAAAAAGCAATGTTATCCACTGAGAAAGATATCACTAATAACGGAAATTTCTTGAACAAATCGATGATGAATATCGAAAGAGAAACAAACAATAACAAAGATAAAGAGAGATCCACTATCATTTAAGAGAAAGAACGATCAGTAGTCTAAGAGAAAGAGATGTCCATTCTCATACAAGAAAAAGAAAAATCAAAAGAAAAAGAAATGTCCATCGTCATACAAAACAACAACAACAATAATATTAATACTAACAACAATAAATTAAACTCAAATACTGCTGGAAACATTCTAAACAGTAGATATGGTCTATAGGATATCTCCAACAAGCCAATTCTCAGCGCTGAAAATGCTAACAACGTTGTTCTTGGTGATTAAGAGAAAACCCAAGCCGTTTAGGAGAAAGATAAACAATGGAAGAATATCTCATTGAATGAATTAGATAATACCTTAGCGAAACAGTATTCCTAAGCTATCATCGGGAATAAAGAAAATAATAATAATAATAACATACTATTGAGTCCTCCTAGCAAATCTAATCATGCCATCTAACCCATCTCCTCGAAGGATCTGAACAACCAGAATACCTTTATTTTCCCTGTTACTACGAACAACCTACCCACTGCAAATAACTTGAACATCGCAGGAAATCTCATGAATAATCTTGATAAGGCGAATAATTTAACTAGTGGCGTGTAATATACGGGTATGAATGCAGTTAACAACCCGAATAGCAATATTCAGTGCATTCTAGGGACATACAAGGAAACAGAAAGTAGTCTAGGGAAACGGTACAAGATCAGTGTGGTCGACGCGGAAGGTTGTCTCGTGATTTGCTTGGAAGATAAGAGTTTCAAGTCGACGTTGAATTCCTAGAAATAACTCTACACGACAACAAGTGCGATGTTCACAAGAACACTTGCACATTTCTAGCTTCTTGTGCGATCAGCAATTGCTACGTTGAACCAAGCCAGCACAAAGTATATTCCAGCGTTATTGCTGTATAATACGCTACTGCTGAACATGCAGATACATAATATTACAGATTATATCAAGCTGAAAAGCTAGTCGAAGAGTACTTCTACAGCTAGGAATGGTATTGTGTTTAGTGCACCTAATTTCAATAATTCAGGGCATAATTAGTAATAGCTGCATTAAGGACTCATGAACTCACCGAATCTGAATAACTCCAGTATGATTGCTAATGCTTCAAATAGTGGGATTAATAACAATGGAAATAACGCTACTAACAACGCATAGAACAGTAGTAATTCAGGCGGAAAGATATTCTCCTCGAATAATCATCTCTCGAATAACCATACTCCATAACATAATGCGCTATTCTAGGGTGTGTCAACGCCCAGACATCAACAGCAGCAGTAGTAATAGTAATAACAACCACAGTATCCGAATTTAAATAATCTAGCTCTCGATCGAGTGCTATCCAACGAATAGCAGTAATAGCCCAATCCAACATTCAACAATAATACCGATCAGTAGAATATCTAAAGGAGCTTGAATCAGAATCTTTCGATGGAGTCCTTGCAGTTGGAGATGCTGGAACTCAGTGAGTTTTTAAGCTAGCTCGACAAACTCATGAAGAAGGTGTGCAGCGAAAAGAAGGTTAAATTTATTATGCTGAACGAAACAGCATTCGATTAGAAAATAACTACAGACAAGAATATATTATACAGGATTCTTGTGAATTACATCGCGAATTCGATTAAGAACACAGCGAAGGGATACATTCAATTGAAAGTCATAACAGGTACTTCCTTAGGCATTCCAACGATTAAATTCGAATTAATCGACAGTGGATGCGGGATGTCGATCAAGGAGAATGCAGCTGGTGTAGCTGGTGTTGCTGATTTCAAGTCGAATTTGAATTTAGATTTGGGCTTAGAATAGGAGAATGACAACAACAACAGAACATAGCTGCCTCCGTTGAATTTGAGATAATTCTCGAAATAGCAGTCATAAACAGATAGGAAAGGGTAGTCTCAGCAGCAGCAAGCATCCTTTAGGAACTCTCCGCAGCTAGCAAGAGTAGCTAATCTAGTAAATGGCGGTGTTGTGAACACATCATTTTCCATGGAAGATAGCAATATCATGGGGAATATCAACAACAATGAAATACCTGCAAATAACAACAATGGTATGGAGAACAGTACTTGCTATTTCAATTAGAACCCTGCTGCTCCTTCAGTCACTCCTGCTAGGAGAAACGAAGGTCTAGGTATAGGCATGATTGTTTCTAAGTATCTTGTGAATAGCCTCGGTCCATCGTTTCCTAAGGTGTTCTCCAAAAAAGGACTCGGCACAAACATCACATTCGAAGTTTACACTGACTTAAAAGCAGTCAACGCAGCTAATTTGAAACTCAACAGCAATAATAATCCATTAATTAGCGCTACGAATAACGCGAATGGTCGTCGTCATCATGGATCTAGCTTTAGTTTATTTCATTCGAGTGGGATAGCGATGAATTCAGCAGCTGTGAGGGAAGCTGTCTTGAGGGAAGCGATACTAAATAATAATGGCACAACACCGAATAATAACGGTGGTGTGAATGTGAAATATTAAGACAACAATAATGAGAAATAGTATGTCAAGAGTGAAAAAGCGATTAATGAAAAATAGCAGCTCAATACATAGTAAATCCCTTCTCAAAACACAAATGGAGCTGTCTTTTCCACTGGGCACATGCAACAACAGTACGGTTAAAGCAGTAGTGGATTTGGAGGCAGTGTGGATTATTTACTGAACACGGGTGCTGCGGAGTTAAAAGCACTGCTGTATTAGAGACAGCTGCAATAGAATCTCTAGCAGCAAAGGCCGATTAAGTTGGACGCGGAGGAGAACATCGATGAGGAAGCACTGGAATTCAAGAACCTTGGAGGAAGTTGCTATAAGATGTTTGGCACAGGTGAGCTGAATTTCAATATCTAGAAAAATGACAGGTATCTAGTTCTAGCGAAAGATGGAGGGTTGGCTGATCCGACCGATCCATTCTTCTCCAGCACAGGGTTATTGCAGAACTACAATAATACCTTCACGAATAATAACAATAACAACAATACTACAACTAACTACTATCAAGTCGGTCGAGACAGAGACAACACTCATTTCACAGGGGTCACTGCTACGAATAACAATCCTAGCATATTCTAAAGCACACATTACGGTAATCCAGTGAGTAATATCAATAATAACTACAGTTAAGGTGGTACTATGACAAATATCAACACTAATTTCAACACAAACAACAATAACTTCAATAGTACGAATGCACAGTACAACACACAGAGCTTGAGTAATAATAACTACATCAAACAATCCACGGTTAATACAAATACGTTCGATGCATTAAGGAATAATAATAACAATAACAATAACTAGGATGCAAACAGTGTAAACAACAGAATCACTTCTGTCTCTGTAGCTGCTGTTTCGAACCCTTAGTTCGAAACCCATTTCAGGAATAACGAAAACATCAACAACAATCACAGCGACGTGCATCTTCAAAACGCAAGCAGTTTACGTAGCAGAACTTCCAGTAAACTAGCATCCTTGACTGGTGTGAATTCCACACCAGCACCACCATCGTTCATGCAGAACCCCAGCAACCCAAGCTAGCTGCTACCACTACGACTCCCCAGCAGTGAAGCCTTCAATCCTCCTCCACATTTCGGCACTCGACAATAATCTTCCTCGACTATAAAGCGCGTCGAGAAGGATCCATCGAGCAATTCTCATTTCGCTAATAACCCGAACAACAACAGCAACATCAGCAGTAGCAATGCTTTCAATTAAATCAACAGCACGACATTCAATCAGAATCAGAATCAGAATCAAAACTAATTCCTTTAGAACACTCAATCGAACTATCCAGTGCAATCCAACAACTACGCGAGCATCACTAACAATACATCCGCGAATCAATTCACACTCAACACGAATACGTTCTTTAACTCCACGCACATTGCATAACTCAACTAGCAGCTGAACTACAATAACTTAAACTACATCGATCCAAACACTTACAATTTCCCGTAGGCGCACAATCACAACAGTTCGTTTGGATCGCTGTCGAAGATAGAAGAATCAACGATCCAGAAGAACACTGCTGCTGTAGCTGCGCATCATTAGAACTCTTAATATAATTCTACGTTCCAGCCAAGCTAGCAACGATGGAGTGCATCGACTTTCAACGCAATCCATTAACATCGACCAAGTTCATAGTATGCGAGGAAGAAAACGAGAAAGCAACGCGAGAAGTAGATCATCTCTGAAGAGAACGAAACGTAGATTGTATGCTCCTCGCCTGATTTCTTAGACCCTAACGCTATCAGTTAGACAGAACGAAATCCAAAGAAATAAGTGTTCCTCATGCAGATACAATAGTATAAATTGCAGAAATAACTTCTAGAATAGCAGTAACAGTAGTAATAGATACTTCTGTAGTAGCAGTAACAGCAGTAGTAGGAGTTCAGCTCTTAGAATAACTTCCCCTTGAGCAGCAATAGTAATAACAATTAAGATGGATAGCATTAATTATAGTATTAGTAGTAATAATAATAATAATACTCGCCTAGTAACACTCACAGCAACGATTACAACAATAACAGTCACTATCCGATCCCGTAAGGCATGGTGAATTCCAGTACATTCCACGCAGCTGCTGCTGGATCAGAAGCATCGAATAATTCGTTCATACAAGCACTCAAACCTGCGTTGCTGTAATCATAGCATTAATTCCATCACGAGATCATAAACTCAGCGAATGTGTATCCGTAAGTGTCGCATACTGTCATGCAGCAGCCATCACACAATGCGAACACTAATTACATCGATAATAACTATAATAACAATAATCTCAGTAACGCCCTCAATGCTAGTAACAACAATCAAAGATAACACAATAGTAATACGAATACGAACTCAAATCCAAATGAATTCAACTTCTCCGATGCGTAGAATAACTATGAAAATCACTATATTAACAACAATCCGAACAATCGTGATGCCCTACTCGACGAGGAGCAATTCCAGAAGGCATCTAGCGAGTTAAATCGTATTGTCCTAGGGTAGAATGTATCCCCTAATCGCAAGCTCAAAACGAAAAGTAGTTTCAATCTGATCTTTGATGTCAAAACGAATGGCAACGAAGAACTAGATGGGCAAAACAACGGTGCAGGTATGAGTAATCATAATCTGCTATTGAGTGAATTTGGAGGTGCAGGCGGATCGTAATCGAATCTAACATTGAGTTCATCGCATTCTCCAGGGAAATAAACAGCGATGCCGAAGAGAAATGCGTTTAGCTTGCTGGGGGATTCGGCGACGAATATCTTCAAAGATCAAGGCGGTGCTGGATCAGGCTCAAATAACCAAGTCGCCATGAGCCATAATATCCCAAGTTCATCACTGAATAGCCCGAATAAGCCTACGACAAGCCCATATCATTATGCGGCTACAGGGTAGAAGAAAAAGTAGCAATACCATCCAGCTTCCGAGATGACATATTCCTCATTGACATCGGGAGCAGCAGCTGCAACATCACAGCCATAGCTCACATCACATCAGCAAGGCTAGTAGTATTCCTCGTAGTAGCAGTAACACACCAACAACGCTAATCCGACAATCACCACGCTCAGCAACTAGGAGAATAACTTGTAGCAACTCGGTAGTTCTGCAACGAACAACAATAACGCTGCTTAAACTACAAGTAATTTCTAGCCTTAGCAATCGAATAACTTCCCAATTTCTAACATGTCTCCATTTGATGGACGACATAGAATCTCCTCTACGAGCTCGCCATCACCACTTGTGTTTAACTCACTGCAGTTCCCACTGAGAAACCACTCCTCCTCTACATCAGGACCTACTTCTATCTAGCAGTAAATCCAGCTGTAATAATAACAGTAGCTTTAGCTGTAGTAGCAGTAATCGCAGACCTAACTGCAACAGTAGCAATAATCATCTGATTAGAATGCACCGTACAGTCCTTCAACAGAAATTCAACTTTTCCCTGTGAATGCTGCTGATTTGCAATTCGATCAAGCCAGAACGAAATCACTCTCGTTTAATTTAAAATTAAAAGACAAAGAGCAGCTCAACCCTTCCGTCAAAAACAGAACGTACAGGATATCAATAGGTGGTGCAAATGAACTCAATGTCCCTCATATCTGAAGAGAAAAGAAGCAATTATTTTCTATGTGGATTTTTTGATATTTGTTGTTTTGTTTTTTTTAGACAAAAAAATTAATTATTTTTAATTTGTTTTCATTAAAGATCCTCTTCTCATCAGAGGAGTTTTCTCATCGAAAAGATGAGATTCATAAAGTTTTGTTGTTTTGATACAAAATAGGGTTATATTTGCAGATTTTACATACATGCAAGATTAATTCTAGGATTATTTTATTTTTCAGATTGGCCACGTCGTCATTGTCTTTTTCAAAGTGTATTGAGTTGATTATTCGGATTGAACGGGAATGGTTTCTTTTAATCCATGAGATCATTATTGTGATGCTCATTAAAATAAAAATCATCATCTAAATTTGATCTTCCATCGTTGTTCTGCTATCTGTTATTGCCACTCTCACCATCTTCGTCATCGTATTCATCTTCAAAACCATAATCATCTTCTTCTTCTAGATCTTTTTTGTCACCTAACGTCGAGTCAATCAGAGGGAACAGTGACGCTTTAGATTAATTTCTATCATACGACAGGGACTTCTCCTTGTTGAGCATCTGCGACGGACTGATTGGATTCAGATCTTAGGATTATTTCGAGCCATACTGCACGTCCAAGACGAAGTTACTGAGTTGCGATGTGACACTCATATCGAAATTATTGAAGTTGATATTGTTGGAGCTGTTATCTATGCTGTGGCTTTGCGTTTGCAGTCGCGGACTGTGCGATAGCATCCCATCGATGTTCAGGAGATTATTATCAAATTAGATTTGCTGCTGCTGTTGCTACTGCTACCCTGTGGATGCGTTGTCACCTACGTTCAAGATCTTTTTCGTTTCTTGATTCGTGAGGATCTTGTCTCGCTGCATTTCATCCACGAACTTCTTGAGGAGATTCTTTTAGGAATCCAAGTCATTAGAATCTATCGATTTTATCAAACTGTTCACAAGCTTCTTCATGCCGACTTTCCTTTCGATTGTATGCAATAATTCCAGCACACGCTGCTCATATGCACCTTTGGGATAGTAGCTTTAAACTCGAATGAGGGATTGCATGAACTCGAATTCGTCATCTTCCTTGTACCGTTAGACCTCTCCGATGGTTAGCAAGAAGTACTTCACACCGCCATTCAAGTACAACACTTCAATGTGAGGACAGTGATGGGAGATCATGCCACTTATAATATTAATAAAAAAATAAAAGTTATTCCAAAATTATTTAGTTGCTCTGACAATCACTTGGAGAGTTTTTGATTATTTCTTTCTTGTCTCTCTCTTTCTTTCTTCTTACGCTGGTAGTGATCGATAGAATCTGTCCATTAGAATCGGTATTTATAGAATATCAATGGAGTTCGGGAGTAGCACAGCAAAATTCTTGGAGATTTTATACGCATGTCGCATTGCCTTTAGGATATTCGGTTGGGAGTGCTTGAAAAGATCCGGTTTGATATTAGGATCGTTAGATAACTCGATATGCGGATGAATGAACACAAAATCAGCCCGCAGTGCGCAATAGTCGCTGCATGGAATTTTCAGGAAATCCTAACAGATATACTCCACATTTGCGTTTCTCTCCGGCTTATACAATTTAACGTTCTCCACACAATTGGCTAGCGCTCTAGGATTGCGGTCCACTGCGATTACCATCTTGTTAAACTTAGAGAACTACACAAGCAGAAGCAGAAGAAAGGATTAGAACATCGAGGGGATAAGTCAACACAATTCTAAATAAATCTGTGGAATATTTTTATGTGAGTTACTTGTATGGTGTTTCCACCGATACCGCAGCATGCATCGATGACTAGGGTATATTTCTTGAACTGCTCTGCGATGTACAGTGCTATCTTCTCCGGTGTGAACATGTCATGGTAGTCCATGTCTAGTTTCAGTGTCTTCGAGTATAAATACTTGAAACTTAAAAAATCAGGATTCACAAGTTATGCCTGTAGTAATTGCTATTGCTATAACTGTTGTTGCTGCTATTGTTGTTGCTACTGTTGCTGCTATTAATGCTAGGAATCTCTTTACTAAGGAGAAGGCTTCAACAGCAAGTTCGTGTTGGCAATCACAGTCGCAGCTCTGTTGCTGTTGATATTGTTATTGTTTCCATTGCTGGTATTGATTCCATTTTGATTACTATTCCCAGTGTTGTTGTTGTTGTTGTTGGTATTACTTGCGTTTGTATTAATACTACTATTATTGTTGCTAATCGGGATGGTTTACGATTAAAACACGCTTTGTGTTATGGAAGAGTACGCTGGTGCAGCTCCATGGATAGTGAATGACTTATAACTAACTGATGCGAGTGTATTGTATTAATTGAGTTTATCTCGCAAGATGAAGATATTGCCATGTCCAGGGAGATACTGATTGACTAGCTAGTTTAAGGTCTGCTATTCCCTGTGATTGACAATTTACTTTCGCTCGATCATGCGCTAGAGGGTTTCGATGTTCGATGCATCTAGCGAGCATGCCATGAGCTTACTGCTATCGTTTTGGATGTTGCTGGGATTTTAGTTGATTTTACTTTATCCAAGGATGGGCATGTTTCCGTTGTGGCGGGTCTCGATGGGAGAGTTCATTCCAGAGTCATCGTAGCTGAATTGCATGCTGCCACTAGCTGCTTCCTAAGGAAAGAGAAGAAAGGAGTGTGAATATAATCTTTGTTGATTTAGAATTTCAATTATGTTATTTTACCTGATGGTGATGCTGATTGAGGTTAAGCGGAGGTGATTGATTGCTAATATTATTGTCTTATTTTACGCTTAAGGGGTTAGCTGTCTGCTACTAAGTCTATTATCTGATTTGACTGTTCCTCTCTACCGCCTTCTGCTCTTCATTCTGTGTGGTGGTTGTATCAGACATTCTCGATAGTATCTATGAATTCTAATTATCTTATCTCAGTATGATTGAGCTCTGCAGATGTCTATTCCCCCTACTCTAATCGATTGAAGCTCTACCTGAGTAGTCAAATAAGCATCCCGAGAGACAATTCCATCGATTTGAAGACCCCGCATTCGGTATTTCAGGATCTTAGCTGGGTTTTTGATTCGCTGGAACGACAGGTAGACCTCCAGCAGGGATAGAAGAATTACGCTGTTCAGACTACTCCATAGTGCAACCGCAAGCTGTCTGGGCTAAGAGCTCTAACAACAAGTGACTGCGAGAGAGAGTTGAAGTAGTTTTGGTGTATTGATTTTGTTTGTTTTTCGATTTTATTTTTTTCTCACTTTGATTTAATAGTTCTGGAGAGAGAGTGAGAGGGAAAAGGAAGGATTCAAAGGATTGAATGAATGAATCCCCTAACCAGATAATGTACTACAAATAAGAATATGTGGTTTTGCTTGTTTTGTCTGTGATTTTTCCTCCCTTTTTATTTGTTCTCTCTCTCCCTCTCTACCTCTCTGTTATTTTAGAATTCTCTCGGAGAAAATCTAAAACTCAAATACTTTTTTATTATCCTATCTCTCATCAGCCACAACAACATCATTATCTTTATTCGAAATATCAAAAAAGAGATTCAATTAATTAATCATTTCAAACTATTTTCAACTCTAATAGATATCTTTATTGTTTGTTCTCTCTCTCTCTCTCTCTTAACTTGTTAGTTAATCACATTATATTTAGTTTAAGTTGTCCTTATCGATAAATTAATCATTTTTAGGATATATTCACATGCTCTCAAGTACATAAAGCTAGTTTAAATTAAGCTAAAAGCTCGTTGTTCACCTTTCTGTGTGTGTGAGATTGCATTATCCATTTTACTGTGAAAATTTGCTTGTTTCCAAGCTGCTCCTTGCATTTTTCAGTATTTTTGTCTTCTTACACCAGCTAGGCATGCTCTGTAGACATTCTAAGGTGTTGTTGGATACATCTCAGCGTGGACTCGCAGATCCTTAATAGTGTCTGATAGCAATCAGTATTGTTATGTGAACAATTAATGAATATAAAGAAACGCAATGAGTTTATGATATTTAAAATATAGTATTATTTCATACCAAGCTCGCCCTTAACTGTCCAGTAGAGCTCAGCTGACCAACGCTTGCACATTTGTTAGGCTTCTTCTCTAGTCAAATCGAAGAAAGCAATGTTGACAAAGGGAATTAGAATTGGTTAATAAGTAACAAAAGAAACGAAAGATGTAAATTAAACTGGGATTTGTTTGTTAATGCAATACCTTCCTTGTGGATCGTTGACTCTTCCAACTCCAAAGTCGCATCCTTTCCAGCACTGTTAGATCGATGGATTCCAGAACTAAATGGAATATTATGACACCAAAACAATATCAGAAATGTATTCAAATTATTTGTTCACACAATAAATAGACTGCATGGGAGTACAACAACCAAAGAGTTTTGTGAAAGAGCCCCACGAAAGAATGAGAGAAATCTTGTAAGTATTGAAATTGATGAAGTAGTTATTTGATTTTATGTGATTGCTTATTTTAGTTTCTTACAGCGAAGAGTTCATTGCATTAGGCGTAGCACAGTCCTCCCTCGTATCTCGTTTGGTGAGCAGCTTAAAAAAGGGAACAGAATAATCATGCATTGAAGGGGTGAATACAAGCACACACACAGACTCTCAATGAGTATGCTGATTATTTGAATTACTCTATGCCATTTTTCAAGTTATGTTCTTCTCTTGGTTGTCTTGGGGATAACTTAGTTTATTCTCTGTATCTATCTCTTTTTCTGGGGAGAACAGATCTAGATTAAATAACTAGCGATATTCCTCTATGAGATTGAATTTGACAGACTGTGCAATGGATCCAACAGTGCTTACTAGGTTTTGCCTAAAAAGCATCTGGTTAAATAAGGGAAAGGGAGCAAAATAAATGGTGATACGAAGTGAAAGATTACCATTTTTAGTAATGTTTATTATTCGTGTAAAAACATAAAAATATTCCAATAGTTCCTACAGGATCTTTCTCTAAAACGTGTTTGGGATAGTTAGCTAAAAGATTAAGATATTTGCACAGCGATGGCTTGTTAGCATTGAGAAATCAATATTTATTGTCATATAATCATGTATAAAATAGCAGTAAAGTGCGCATTCATAGAGATCTACAACTCTTGTTTTTCACAAGCATCTTATCAGATGAAGAAATACACATATAAATATATAAATTATCCCGAACTGAATTCATCTAATAGCACCTCTCAAGTTAGTTGGTATTATTATTTTTATTTATTTTCTCTTTTGTTAGCTTGTTTTGAAGATAAGCTACCATAAAGAGAGAGAGAGATGGATTGTTTTATAAATAATGTCTATCTCTTTAGTGATTATAAGACATTAATTCCATAGATAAATTCTTCAAATATTATTACACAACCAAAAATATAATTTGAAATTGCTATATTTTTAGTTTTCATAAGTTTAAATGAACCAATCTATCTTCGCCATTAGTTAAATTCCTTGGGGTTTACATTAGTAAGAGAAGCAGTTGTATGGGTTGTTTCAAGACAAAGTATCAAGACGAAGGATAGGTATTTGAAAAGACAAAAAAGAATTAGGTAGTTTTACAAAGACATAAATTATTGATAAAGTCCATGTTAAATGAGATCAGATCACAGAAAAAAGAAAAATACAAATAAGAAACTAGTTTTGAAAAAATAAATACCACTTTAATTTCTAATTAAGTATCAAAAATAAAACCTTACTGCTTAACCTCCCACTATTATTATCATCATTCTCTCCTAAGAGTCTTTATTCAGTTTTCTCTTCCTCTTCTCCCCCTCCTCCTTTTCGCTAATTAATATCTCTTACTCTTACCCATAGCAACTTGCTTCCGAAAGAAACAAAAAAAAGACAAATATGTTGCACTTAGTTCTCTTGAAAATATTAGAATATCTATTAAATCCAACAATAATCATAAGCTGGAAGCTTATTTTTTGCTTAGAAGGGGACACAAAGAATCTGATAAAGTATGTACTTAGGAATAAAAACAGGAATTTATAACTATAAACAGATGTTTGTATAAGTAAAGGAAGTAAAAGATAGGAGACTAAATAATAACAATACGGGAAAGGATACAATACACAGACAATTAGCAAGATAGAATATTTTTAGTTGTGTTGATAAAATGCGATTCTAAAAGGGTGAATTGCTGGTTATTTTGTTAAAGAGGGAAGTTAGCAAATATAAATGGTGTTTTGGATATTGTCAGGCAAAGAAGCTAAACAGCTTTTTCTAACAATTATTTGATTATTTTGTGTGTGATCTTATTTGATGTGAATTAATGCCTCAGGAATATGCTTAATTTGATTAATTTGTTTATAACCTGCTTGTTATGTGTCCTGGATTATTGATTGCTTTGAGAGTATCATCATCGCAGTTTTTGAAGTTGAAAAAACAAGCCAGAAAAAGAGAATCAAAATCGTCTGAGTAAAGTTATTATTGTAGCAGTAATATAGTATTTGTAGTAAAGTAGTATTGAAGGAACTTAATTTCCTTTTATTTGTTCTTCTCCTTGTTCAATCAGTCATCGTATGTATCCCTTTCAATTCGAGATACTTGTGAAATCGAAGGAAATCGATGAAGAAAACGATAATCTGGAAGGTTATATTATCGATGAAATATCCACGGAGGAACATTTCGATATGCTTTCCTTATCCGCTGAGCTCGATTTCACAATCAGAGCACTCCCTTCGAAGCTAGACGATTAGCTGCTGTCTCCACTGCTTTCGCTACTTCCAGTCTCTTTTTGATCACATGTACATGGTATCGATGAAGATATCGAATTACACATTGAATTTGCTAATCCACCTACGGTTTTAAGTTAGTTTTTTCGTCTAGCTAGCAGTGAAGAAGGTTTCTTCAAGGCGCTCTGTTAAACGAGATTCATTCTTTTTTGTTTGAAATACTATTACATGTTATCTACGGGATTAGCCATCGCAATGCCTCTTTCTTCCAGCCAGGAATCAATTAGTTGCTCTTCTTTGGATAAGACTAAGTGATCACCTCGTAGTAATTCAGGTGCTTCCCCACCGTAGATGCTCTAATCAGCTGTGAAATAGTACAAATAAGGTAAGCCATATATTAATTAGCAAGGGAATTTATAAATTAAGAGATCAAAATTAAGGGAATCCTTCCTTTCGAAAATTGATAACAAAAAACAACTTCAAAAAAGTTCAGGAATAAAATTAAATAATCCTGCTCAAGCAATCCCAAATTTTGAATTCTTTAAGCGGTTTTGGATAAATATATTCTTCGTTTTTGTATTACCTGCACAACAGCACTCAGAAGGGTTCATGCAAAGAAAATAGACTATTCTTTGTTTATAATTAGTGGGTCTAGTTTTTAGGTTGAAGTTGGACTGTTTTGGGTAGGTGTTTGTTATTGCTTCAATATTTAGTTTAATGCTTGTGATCAGTGATCAACCGCTTTATTTTGTTTTTTTCGGTTTTTGTTGGCTTGTAGAATCAATAGCAGATTGATAGGTACCTGTGTTTGCTTCTAAAAAGAGTAGAAAATGATGTATGCTGAACCCTCTTTGTGCTTCGATTCTGCGTTATAACTTAATAATATTAGTGGGGGGTTTCCCTTTTTTTCTTTTTTTTTTTGCGGTAGTTGTTTGATGCAATTTTTTTATTTTTTTTATTGGTATTTGGGAGGATATTACTATCACCGGGGAGCATTTTAAATCTACGAATATTCTTCGCATTCTCATAGGCTTGACTTTCAGTTCTACAGGAAACCCTTAACTTAAACGTCACACACACATACATATTCATTTACATCCTTGCTTTTCTTGATCAAAAGCAGTCTCCCATTATCCATTTCTACTTTATCTCATGATTCAGTTTTTAAAATGAATTTGATTATCATCAGTTCTTCCATCTTCTCATCTATTACCTTTTACGACCTTTCTTCTGCTTTTTGAAACTAACTAACTTCCAAGCAACCTTCTATTTCAATTTTTGAATACTTCTAAAGCACCTACCTATTACCTTCTGTTGGTTTTTGCTAATCAAAACCAACCGATCACCTACCCACACTTTATTATTTATTTTCTTTCCCAATAAAAATTCAGCTTAATACGATATTCTAGCGATCTGATCACCAGCTATCAGCGAAGCTTCATTCCCACAACAAAATATCCTCCCTCTCCCGCTCCTTTAATTCTTTGAATGACTGAAATTTTATTCAAAATGTAAAGACTCTAATGTCCGATTCTAGTAACAATTTTAAATGTAAATATTCAAAGTAATTTCATGGTTAAAAGCTATTTATTTAATGCTAATAAATGATTTTTCTCATCGGATTGGAGTGGAGTTTACTGCTGAATAAATATGACTACTTTTCAAGTTGAAAATCAAAGAGAAATAATATCAAAAACATCTACTTTTTCGAACAAAGGATACACTCAATGATAAGATAAAAAACAGAGCTATTTAATACTTGGGAAATGAGCTGCAAATGTTGATGAAAACAACAGAATATATGCTCCTAGATACTCACAATAAAGTCGCAGTTAACTAAATAAACAATAATTAATTTCAATAATTTCTGATGAGTTCTTGCTTTACAATTGTATTATTGTTTTTAAGAAAAAGCGGATTTCTTGTGTGGTAATGATTTACTTGGATAAAAAGAGACATAAAACTCAAGGGCGGATCAATTAATAAATTAGTTGAGTTCAAATAAAGTAAATTCTCTCTCTCTTTGGTTATGGAGATTTCCTCCTTGCATCTTAATTTCATTGTAAGGAAGTTTTATTTCGCTTATTCAATCCTACCTTAGGTTAATTCTCTTTCACTTCTTTCCTTGATCAGAATTTAAAAATAAAGAAATAAAGGCGTCATTTCTGCCCTATCATTGAGTTAATACTTCAGCATTCCAAAGATCGGACAATTCAAAAACTCCCTGTAGATTACACGCATTTTCATGCCTCCTGAAATAGCTTACAACTACAAAAAATAAATCAAATGGATTTGCTGAATACTTTAAAAAGGCTTCATTTTCTCAGCATGCTCACTGCGTGAACAAAAACAACAGAGTCTGCAAGTAAAACTCAGCAATCCTGCGATTTTCAGAGTCATCCATCTCCCCAAGTGCCCCAACTTTGAAACTCACCTTATCCCCTGGCTTCAAGTTAATCTTCAAAAGTACTAATGTCTTCGATTATCTTATGAAAATCTCCCCTCCAAGGACATAATCATTCATTCCGAGTTTAAATTCTGCAGCTTTCTACTCGTTGATACACATGAATGAAGGGAAGCAAGCCTGGAAATCACTTGGAGTCCTTGCGATTTGCTCATTCAGAGACATAGAATCAGAACGTAAGACAGCAGAAAGCGATAAAGTTTTCCAAAGTCGCTTGAACTCTAAGATACTCTGAAGTTATTAAAACTCAGTGAATTTAGTGAGCAAGCAAGGAATCGCTAGCTGCATTCGTCTCGTGAAGTTCCCGGTTCTATTTTGATGAAATTGAAGAAAAAAATAATTAGCAAAAAGTTGCATTTTTTGTATGAAGAAAAATCTCCTTATTTTTTTTTTCGTTTTACCTGTATTCCATCTCTGTTATGGGTACTTAGAAAGGTATCTACGTGTATGTTATCATTAGCTCTTATTTGATCTATCTGTTTCTAAATAAGTCAACTGAATCTATGTGGATATCTTCCTAAATGTCCACATCTTTTTTGTGCCAAAAAAAACAAAAATTCACCTAAGAATCTTCCAAACAATTATCTTTACTGTTTGCATGAAGATGCTCTAACGACAATGCGGTCATATCTTGAGTCGTCTTATTCGCCACATACAGCCCTAGCTTGAGGATATACTAATTGTTTGATATTTCGAAGCTGCTTATCTATCCAATTTGAATATCATTAGTTACAAACACTGGGAATTTCCATTTCAAGCAAGCTCTTTTGAATCTGTTTAATTGCTAATCCGATGGGATATATGAAAATAGCAAAGGATCTTTGATGATTAATCGTCCTTTAGGTGCATGCAGTTATGCTTTGTTTTAATAATAAGATTTAGGGCTTTTAAACGGGAAAATCAAATCTGCTTTTGATTTGTTCATTGTCTACAAAAACTATTGTTCTTTCTCAGCATTGAACCTGTTTTTTATCTCTTCATGCAAACGCTGTTCTTCGAAGTCATCCTCATAGGAATCGTCACTTGGAATGAGTAGTAGATTGTTATTGTTAGTGTTGGCAGGTGATGATTCAAAAAGATTTGGAGTGGCTTTTGAATGAATAATATTATTTTGTATCTATGATTTGATTTAAACTGCATTGAAGGAGCTTGCAGACACTGCAAAAACATCTTTGTTTCTCGGAAAGAACGAAGTTGAAGCTGATTTAGCCATTGGGAGTTATGATAAACGTAGAGGCGTGGGAGAGTTAGTGATTTTATTCAAACCATTACTCGAGATTGCCTGCGTGAAGACGATTTCCTCTTTGGGATTGTATAATCTCCTAAGAACTTCCTCACGATATTTGTTCATGGGTGCAATGGGCATGCTGCTGTGACTGCTGTTTTCGAGTTGCTAATTCATAGACTATCGATCAGTTATTCGCTTATCCTATTCATTGGAGTCTAATATATTTTGAATATCAAAAACAGAATTAAAACCATACAAATCTATCTTTTCAGATAGCAAAATCTGAAGCTAATTTACATTCTCCCTCTTTATCGTTGTAAACATGCTATGACTCCCTTGAACTCGAACGTGCATTCCCTCTGAAACCCTGTGAAGAAGCTGAATGTTGTTTTCGCTGTTTGTACTACCCAAGTTCTTCATCAAGTTACTTGCTCTACTTGATCGTCGCAGCAAGCGCACTCTTCACTTAAGCATACGAGCGTGGCAATTGTTGTCTCCCTCTAATTCAAATAAACCCCCCCAAAAACCTTTAAATATCTTCAAAACCTATTTAACATTTCCTGATTATTTTACCTTTCCACATCAAAAGATGGATATGCTTCATTTGTGGTCTTGCTGTTTATTAAGAGATTTCCATTTGAGAAAGAGTTAGTAGTCTAATAGAAGTTCTTAGCAGTTAACGCATAATTCTGATGGTTGCTGCTAGTATTTACTATGATATTTTAAGGATTGCCTGAATTGTTACTATGAAAAAAGTTATTGTTGATGGTAGTGGTGTTGCTATTAAATCCTATTGGCTTGTTCTTCAAATGCTGCGGATAAATTGGGATTTCATCTGAATGTCGCCTGATATCTTCTGACCCTGTCCTTAAGCTTTATTGATCTCTATCTCCTTTCAAAACTACCTTATTTTCGTCATTCACTCTTGCATCCTATCCTTTATTCTACCCTTCAGGTTAGTTACTCATCCTCCTTTCATCTACCCTTTTATTCCCTTAACTCTCATTCATACTATCCCTATTCCTACTAGCTCTCTTGACTTCCTCTATTTCTTACTTTCCCTTCTCAGCCTACTAATCCACAATCTCCTGCAATTCAACTAAATTCTTCTCTAACCCATCAATTCTCTCATTTTCCTTAGTCAATTCAGCTACTTTCTCTCGTAGTTCCTAAACTCTACCTTAATACGAAGCTCTTTCTTCATCGAATGCTCTGCTAACAGCATTACTTGACGACATGTTATCTCCATTAGACCCTTATGATTATCTCTCCTTTAACCCAAATATTTCCTTTCCTTTCTCCTCTAATTCCTTCTCCTTCCCTTACATTTCCTCTTTTATCCTTCTTAGCTCTTCCTTCAACCTACTTATCTCCTCCTTCAACGTACTTATCTCCTATTAACCCATCTCCTCTTTGTTTTTGATTCTCAAACTAACCATTTAACTTTCCTCTAGAATTTTCTTATTTTTCTCTTCAAGCACAATGATCTACTCCTTCAGCGCCTATTCATTATTCCTCTCACTTTACTAACTCTAACTACTAGCTCTCCTTGACTTCTCAACTTCCCCTTTAATATTCTCATTCTCCAATTGAATCTTCGTCATTTCCTATTTTAACTTTTCCTCCTCCTTCATACCTTCCTCCACAGAGTCCCTAAGCACTTAGCATAACTTCTTCAGTTTCTCATTTTCTTCTTAATATTTCTCAATAACTTCTTACTGTTTTCCATATTTCTAGCTCCCTTAATTCATCTAATCGTTCATTTCTTGAAGCTAGTTTCCTGCCTTTAGCAACTTCTCCTCAAATTGTCTCCTTTATGAATCTAATTAATCCCCAAGAAGCTTCACTTTTTCCTTGAGCATCTCTTGTTGTCCATTTAACTCCCCTTACCCTTTAGATAACACAGCTGTCTCAGCTAATTTCGATTAATTCAAATCGTTTATTTCCCTTTTCAGCTGCTAGACCTCCTTCTAATACTTCTCCTTGCTAGTTTACACTTCCTCCCTCAACTAATTCCTTTCCCTTTCAACTTTCTTCAAACTTTCATTATCCTAAACCAACTAATCTCTTAATAACTCCAATTCCTTGCATCTTCTTCCAAACTCAGTCTTTTCTTCACTTACAGCCTACAATCTATCCTGTAACTACTTAATCTACCCCTCAGCTAATTAATTACTCTTAATCTTCTCTTCTTTCCCTTTTGATTCTTCTCTCTACCTAGACTCTTCTAATCTCCTCTCATAATTCTCTTATTCTCTTTCTAACTCCTAAACCTTCTTATCCTTCTTCTTCATCTCTTCTTGCAATCTCTTCATTTCAATTTCATTATCTTTCCTAATTTAGCTTTATTCCTTAACATAATCACTCTGTGTTCTTTATATTTCTTGAAATTTCCCATTAATCTCACTGTATTTCTCATTTGTATCGTTGAGTTTAACGATAAGTTCACTGTTTTTGCTCGTTAATTCACTATTCTTCCCACTAATTTCATTGTATTTCGTTGTAAGTTCTGCTTATTTGCTCTACAATTCATTAAATTTCTATTAAATCTCAGTTTTTTCCCTTTCTAGTTATTCTCTCTCACGCTCTAACTGCTATTACTATTTACTATTACTGGCACTATTATCGATATCTTCTTCGACTAATTTCTTGTTTTTTTTCGATGCTTAATCATTAACAATCACATCAGTATTTGAAAACTTCACAGATTAGTTTGAAACTTCCTTTGTATTTCCAATGCCCATCTATTTTGCATTCCCTGATTCCGCAATATCAAGATTTCCTTATTACCCTGAAAGCGGCGGAGATATGATCTAAATCGAAGGGTTACTTGAAATAGGCTTAGTTGGAATTGGCATCGACTTCTTGGATGTTTCATATGTTTCGATTACCTTCACTACACTTTAACTAAATTTCTTAAACGGCAACTCTTTGGTGGTATATTTTTTAACTTTGGGGAGAATCTCCTCGACAAACTTTGATTCGATGTCATAGACTGCCTTATCCTCAGGGAAGAAATGACTTTTATCTTTCTATTATGCTTCATTCGAATAGTCTTCGTATAATTTCAAGCATTCCCCTAGAGTTGCCTCATCGATGGTGTTCTAACCATTCTAGAACTGATCCTTCAGGAACACAATAGTTTAGCTGATTTAATCAGTCATATTCACAAGATCTTCAATATACAACACAGCTTGATAGCCACTACGACCTTGATATTTGAATAACTCTTCCCTTGTGAAATTTACGAATTTTTCTTCCTCAGGGAATTCTACACCAGCTCGCATGCTTCCCTCTAGGGCAAGGAAAAAACGAGTTTTCTATCAAAATAACAGTTCGATAATCAATCAATCAATTGAGGGACAGTTTGACAAAAAAAAATAGAATAAACTGAATTGTTGTGTTTGTTGTTGTACTGTTCCATTTGAGTTTCTGTAATGCCAGCAAGCCCATGTGAAAAGACATTCAGCTATTCTGGAGACAATGTTCGTTCCAATCTATTCCTGTTCAGCAGCTGAAGAAATAAGATTGTTGAAAGGTTAGAGGTTGTTGTATTCAAGGCATACAGTTATTATTATGAGTTAGTTTTACTTGGTTTTTTGGAGAAATAATTTTTTCCCATAGGATCTTCATCTTTGCATTTAATCACGATGGTCTTCATTATTGGCAATAAATGAGAGCTCACAGCGAGAAGCATGTGAGGTAATCCTAGATCCATCACATCTTTGATTATCTGAAATAAATCAGCAAAAGAAACAAGAAGTTGAAGCTCTAAATAATAAATATGCTTTTTATTGATGCAATTCTATCTATGTTTATGAGAAACTCTCCGATTTTTATATTATTAGTTTTTTACTAAAGACGAACTCATCTTCGAAATAGGGTTTTCTTCTTCTCCAGATAGTATCTCAGTGCAAGCCATAGCAAGAAATATTGCTATTTATCTAAAGAAAAAGTACCAACAACAAAAAATATAAAGATTCTTTTGATGATCATAATCTCATCAGACTCCTTTACGTTTTTTATTATTTAGCTTCAGTGGATGCAGTATCCTCTTTGAACCATGCGATGATCTCTCCCTTCTTTTTCTTAAAAAGTTTAGGTTACCGTAGAATCTCTAGAAATTATTCCTTGGAGTATGACATTTTTCAAAAGAATTCTTCACCTTTGTTGATTCAGTTGATTTTATTTCACCTGACAAAACAAAAAATACCAATTATTGAACTTCAAAAAAACAAAGAAAAAACAGAAGATAATCATCTGAAACTATCTTGATTTGAAGATTAAGCTTATTTTGGGCTTTTTGATATTTTCTTTTTTGGGAGAAGAAATATAAAACAAAACATTAAAGGTAATCAACCAGTAGTTATATGAATTAAATGAATTTTTCTACTGGAGCTACTATTACAGAAAATAACTAATTAGTTTAAATAATTATTTTCAGAAAAGAGATGATTTATGTAAGAAAGAGTATGAAAATAAATTAGAAATAACTTAAATTAATTAATATGAAATTATTTACAAAATTTTGCAGAAAAATACAAAAGAATATCTGCAACAACAAAAAAATAAGCCACTTGGCGGGATTGAACCGCCGACCTTTCGCTTACTAGGCGAATGCTCTAACCACTGAGCTAAAGCGGCCGTTATACTACTTGATTAGGTTTCAAGAGTATTCTGAATTTTGGAGTGAAGAGAAAGTTTCAAGAAGAAATATGTATTTCTTAAATAAAATGGTCTGAAAGTTAATAAAAATAGATTGATAAGTAAAAAGAACAAAGATATTCATTTATCTTTTGAAAATCTTTTTACTTTATTATTAGTAAATACATCATCATCAGCAAAGAACTTTAAAATAGTCTGTAATAATTAATAAAAATTGTAACTTAAACTAAAAAAAATAAAATAAGGATATTTAAAATAATAAAAAGGATAAATTTGAAACTCCAAAACACCAAAATACGAAGAAAAAAGGTAAATGAATCAACATAAATCCAAAGAGATTATTATTTATTATTATTAAAGAAATCTAAAAACAACTTTTTGTATTTGGATAACAATATTTCCGGAAATAGAAGGAGAGTAGCAAGATACACAAAAGAAAACAATAAAATTAAATGCTAAAATAGTAAGCAAATCGCATAAAAGCCACAAGAATAGCAAAGGTTAAATTATTAATAAATTAATCAATTCTTCCTAGAAACATCTGAGTGGTCGAACAGAGAGAGATTTCTGTGAAATATCCTTAAATTAAACCCTCAACTCTTTAATTGCTTGATTCAGAGAATCTCTGGGCTGGGGAATTTCAAAAATCTCAAAAGATCAAAAAGAATAATTAACCATCCGATTCACCCAAAATAAGGAAATTGGGGAGAATTATTCTCAAGAAGTTGTCTGAAAAAAAAGAGAGAGAAAGATACTTTTTTCTTTAGATAAGTACAAAATAAAGTAAGTGTATACATTGAAAATGGCCTTGTTTATGAGTTATTATCTAACAAAAAGAAGATAATGAACCAAGAGATAACTTTGACTTCTTTGTGTCTCCAAATGAGATAAGATAATAAGAGTGAAAAATGAAGGAAAATAAGATAATAAAGGGAGATCAAGAACTTTTTTAGTAGTATTCTTCTTCTTGTTAATAATTAGATTTTCTGATTGAATTTATTGAAATTGTGCTTATCGAAGCTGACACAGCTTCTCAGTTCATAATGGATTGTGCTCTTTTCATCAAAAGAGAACTTTTTTATCTAAACTAGAGGCTGAATCCTTGTGTACTTTTTCGATTATTTCCTGGGTAGTAAATATGCACGTTATGCTAGTCCAACCAAGAGAATATTCGTTCTTCCATTGCTTCATCGAAAGACACTACTTGTTCTTTGAGTGGTTAGCTGGAGGTATTCTCTTGAGACTCATCTATAAAGTTATTGTTATTGCCATTTGTGACTTCATCTGATTAACTTAATAAATTTGAGAAATCAGATACATTTTCTAAGGGGTTGTTGAGGTTTAATGAACTTTCAAGGGATTGGTAAAGGTAATTTGGTGCAAAGGCAGGCGAGGAATTGACTGAGGAGTAGGAGTTGATTGAAGTGTCCATTGTTTTAGGATAATAATTATTATTTTCTGAAAATATTCTTTTTCTTAATGATATTTATTGTTTATTCTTATTTTTTTTTTCAATATTAACTTTTTTAGCTATTCTGTATTGGGATTAATAGCTTTGTTAGTCAACAGAGTAACACTAATTAGTTACTTACAAAATATCCTTTCCCTCCCCTTTTCTCGATAAATAGATGGTTTCAAATTATCCTTTCCTTCGAGTCTTTCTTTAAATTTAGATTTATCTTATTGTTGAATTAAAGATCTTCCCCACCTATTGTTAACCTTTATTTTTATTGCGCGAATTCAAAGATATTCCCGATTTTTGAATCTTATGTTCCTTTTTGTCTTTTTGACGATGACGATGATGATGACAAAATGCTAAAGCTAACTCAAAAAAAGTATTTTTTTTTGCAGTTTCACAATCTAAATATTGACTCATTTTCTAGTCGAAGTATTGAAATGACTAATAAACTAAGTTATGAATTAAAATAAATATTATTTTTATTTTGGTTTAATTCAGCAATAAGATTTGTCTTTTCTATTTAAGTTTCGAATCTGATTAGAAAGATTTTGATGACAAAACAGAAATTTCCTGGAAATCTTCTTAAATTTCCTCTCAAATTGTAACTAAATTTAAAAAAAGTAACAGAATATCTTTGGAGAAGGCTACAATAAAATAAAAAGAAATTAGAGGTTATTAATAAGCAAATAAAAACTGTTGTGATATCTCAATTGTTAGTTACATCTTAAATTTTGTGCAGAAGAGTTTGAAATATTCAAAAAGTAAGGGGATTTTCGATGAAAACAACTAATGGTTGAGCTGATTTAAAAAGCGAAATTACGATGGTGTTTTAGGAAATGCAGTAATTTTGTAGCAAATAAAATGATATATTTACTGGAAGAAAGTAAGACTCCTCTTAGGATTAAGTTATTAAGATCAGACAAACGAACAGCAATTCCATTGAATTTAGAATTGAATTAAGAGGGACTTCTTTCATTTCTAAAAGAACAATTAACTTCCTTTCTTATTTATTAATATGTATTCGAGACTATTATCTTTTCTGATTTGTTGAACATTTCTAACAACGCCTTCTTCGTTTTTTGCTAGTTTTGTTGTTGAAATTATAAGTTAATTCGTTGTTACTGTCTTGCTTGTAAATAATTCTGATATCCCCCCGCTGTCTTTCTTTTCTGAAATTGATTTTTGGTTAAACAATTGAAAATTAATTAGCCCTATTCATGAAAAGAATCCTAGCCAACAGATATCTTTTTTTATTCTTAAAACGGTAAATTAATTTTATTCATTTGCTTTGATTTTTCACTATCGAGAATCCCTCTTTCTCTCTTCCATTTCAATAAAAAACTTATCTTGTTGAAAGATATTTCTAGCATTTTTTGATTCATTTGTATGTTTGAAAGCACATTTATTGTCTCACATGAATGTATTCCCCTGATTATTCTATGCTAATCCCATGATACGCTTCTTAAGATACAATAAATGTGTCTATTGTAATAAATAGCTCTTCGCTAGCACATGAATCGATACAATATGAAGATAAGAAAAAAGAGCTTTGGGAAAATACATATGCTGTGATAGATGGATTGGAAATATAGCCAACTCAAGCCTTAAGGATATTACGGGAGATAATGAGGCGCATAACTTCACTGGTACCTTCGAGGATTCTGTTGACTCTTTGATCTCTGAGATGTCTTTCGATTTCAGTCTCGTGCATGTATCCATAACCACCGTGGAGTTGAAGGCAGACATCGGTGAGGTCAAAGCACTTCTCGGTAGCAAAAACCTTAGCCATCGAGCACAACATGCTTCTGTTGGGGTTGAGCTAGTCGATCTTTCTAGCAGCTTCTCTGACAATGAGTCTAGAAGCAATGAGATCAGTTGCGCATTCAGCGAGTTTGAATTGAGTGTTCTAGAACGAAGCGATGGTCTTACCGAATTGCTTGCGGTTCTGGACGTATTCTTTAGTTTTAGCAAGGCACCAAGCTGCCGAACCAAGAGATGTAGATGCGATATTCACACGGCCACCGTCAAGAGCAGCCATTGCAATCTTGAAACCGTTGCCTTCAGTGGAAATGAGATTGCTTTGAGGGACTCTCACGTTATCGAACATGATAGCTTGAGTTGGAGAAGCTCTCCATCCCATTTTGTTTTCAGGTTTACCGAAGCTAAGACCCTTAGCGTCTCTAGGAACTAAAATAGCAGAACGCTCATTTTCGCCAGTTTTTAAGATAACAACGTAGACATCGCTGGAGCCTCCGTTAGTGATAAAGCATTTAGATCCGTTGATGACATAATCACCACCGTCTTTCTTGGCGAATGTCTTCATGCCAGCACTGTCACTTCCACTGCCCTATGAAGTATCAAAAAAGAATAAAAGTTAGTTTAGATAATAACCTCAAAAGGGGATATTAATTGCTGATAATTTTGCTGTCTTTATCATACTCTTGAAAGTATGAAAGCCTTCATCAGTCTAATAAATTTTTAAAATCTTATTTCTTACAGGTTCAGTGAGGCAGTAAGATGACAAAAGATCGATCTAAGTCAATGCTGGTAACCAATTCTTCTTGAGTTCCTCACTTGCGTAGGTATCTAACACCCAGCAGTTCAGATTGAGAATCGACATGTACGATGAAGTTGATACACAAGCAGTTCCGAGAGCTTCCATGACGAGACTTGCGCTGACTCTGTCCATACCACAACCACCGTACTTAGTGCTAGTGTAGACACTTGCAAAACCAAGTTTACCAGATTTCTTGAAGACCTCTTGGATAGGATTGTAGCTCTTTGTATCCCATTCTGCAGCAAATGGAACCATGTGCTCATTTGCGAAGTCCAAGGCAATTCTTTAGATGGCAACTTGGTCTTCAGTAAGAGAAGAAGTGTCGTTGAGAGACTCAAAGCGGTATGCAGGCTTAGCAGCGAGTTGGGTTCTCCTCATGGAGTGAAGTAATCCTCTGGCGAGCATGATGATGATGATGACTTAAAGTGATTTTGTTTGTGGGGGGGGAAATATGTAAAAATAAATATGTTTTGAATAATTAATTATGAGTATCCCAGTGAGGTAGCTTGGGTATTTATACAAGAGAAAATCGACGTCGTTTGCCCTGAGAAATCACTCTGAAAAAGCTATTTTTCTAGTTATTTTTTAGCAAAACATTTTCAACAATACAAGTGAATTTAATATCCTTTTGCTATCTTCTTTCAAGCTTCATTCCACCTTGAAAAGCATCTCGTTTGTTTCTATGCAAAATAACGAAGAAATCTAACTCTTTAGTGAGTCATTTTAGTGCTTTTCATACCAGCGATGAACTCAGATTCGCAATCTCAAAGTCAAATTATGTAATTACAGCATTGTAACTACTAACCGGCCTGACTTTTTTAATTAAAATCCACTGTCCATAAAAACATAAACTAGTCACAAAAGGTACCAAATCATGATGAAACATCTGATAGTTGGTTTATTTGGTCTCACTTGATAGTTTTCTCAAAGGAGAATTCAAAATTATTGATAATAAGTTCATTTATTTATTATTTTTTAACTTTTCACTGAGATTTTTGCATTACTATTGATTCAATGTTGTTGTTTTTTATTAAATTGGGATAACTATGTGTCTAGTCGTCCCGAATCAGTGCATTCTCTATGAAAAATATCAAGGAGAACGATCGAATTTTAGAAAGTATATTTCAATTTACGTCCTCCCACCTAATATTCTTGTAAAGTCATAGTATTCTAAAGCAAATAAACCACAAGTAAGTATTTTCTTCTTGTTTTCATGTTCTTTGATCAAGTCTCATTCATATTATTAGATTCTTCAGATTATTTTGAAAATTATCAGCAATTTTCAATGCAAACGCTTCAAGTTAAGAAAATCTTTATGTTTAACATTACAGACCTTCCAAAATTGTAACACTTTCATTTAGTAAATCCAAAATAAACGATCTCCCATATAAATTAAGCCATAATTTTAACTAAAAAGTTAATAATAAAATAAAGGCACTTCTCTTCAAGAGCTCAATAATTTGAATACTTTCCATTTAAGGATATTCAATTTTCCTTTTTTCAGAACAATGTAGCCAATGCTTATTATGCATAAAACGCACCAAAAAAAGTACATAATTTTACATGTATTTTAGAATCTCTTCATTGGAGGTAGATTTTAATAGATATCTTGAAATTGTTGAGATTTTCTTATTTTATCAGCTTGAAAGTGCAAATTTAAAAGGCCATATCAAATCTGCACATTTTTTTTGAGATTATTCTTGTTCATCATAGAATACAACTCTCTCAATTTGCTATTTCATATGCTTATTTGAAGAAAAAACAATAAAAACTGAAATTACTTTTTTTTCTTCAGTCCTCCTCCATATTATTGTATTTTCTGAATAATAAATGAATTTCCCTTTTTATCATGTTTAAGAAGTAGATTTATTGATGTGTTTCTCAAGCATTAAGATCTGAAATTAAAATTGAAATCCACTTTCGAAATAGTAAAATAGATTTTCAATCATTTGTTTCTTCCTTGTAATTTCAGCCTTTGTATTCGTGTTAGAGTTTCCAACGAAACAAGAAAATAATAGTGATTATCATTTCAATATGCTTTTTTATCAAATTTTTTAATTACTATTGTTTCCAAGGGTATCAGAGATATTATCTTGAAATTACTAGTTTTTTCATTCATTTCGTTTAGAGCATTATTAGGTGCTGTAAAGAAACAAGAAAACTAGGAGAAAATATTAAGAAAAAGAGAGAGAAATATTTTTACAGTCATTGATCTCGTTTTCAAATCAAAGAAGGGTGATGATAGAGCCAGAGAACCTCCTCGAAAATGAGAATTTCTTGAAGAGACTAAATCAACTCATCGAAGAGGTATTTAACCTATTAATAGTTTGTTTCTTATATGTCCTTGGGATATCTTTCGATTTTACCTGATTGCTGAGGATAAACTTCATTTTTTGGATTGAAGAAAGTTGAGCAGAAATTGAAGAATGTTGCCTCCATAAGCAAGAAAGACCACATAGCATCTACTGCATCTTCATTTTAAGATGGATCTATGGCTCTCCCTTAAGCGTTGGTAGCAGTAAACTGCAATACCGAAGATATTTAAAACTAAATAGCGGGATCATTTTACTGAAGGAATGTTGTTTTTGTTATCAACCAGATAAAGGAAAAAAGTGATAAAAATCAAAGTGAATGGCTAGCTATGCATGAAGAAAAGGCTGAATAGTTAGGGAAATTCATAGAAGATTTTTAAAATCGACGATAGAAATCAGCGGAGATTGTTGGCTTAGAGGATAAGAGCAGCTAAGAGAAATTCAAAAGGGAAAAAGACATCAAAGATGGTGAATTGAAATTAAATGAATAAGGTGATTAAGACTCAGAAGGGAAAGGAAGAGCTAGCTAGATAGATACTTTAGCTGAAGGAAATGAGAAGGAATCTGCGAAACTTAATGAGATTGAACTTAGCAAGGAGGATAATGAGCAAATTCTAATTGACACTAAGAAATAATAAGTAATTTAGTCCTTGAATGATGTCCTGAGCGGGATAGCTAGATTAGGAGTTGAAAGAGAAATGAGAAGCATGTTTAGTTCCCTTGAAAGTAGGCTCACACGCTGTGAGAAATCATGCTTAGATAAGCTCGTGAATGCCAGTGGAAGCAGTCATCTTCATAATTAAAATCTGGAGAGTATCAGCAAGAATTTTAGCACGATTCACTCAGAAATCAAAAAGATCAACTCGTTTCTAGATGTGATTCAAGAAGAATAGTAAGAATGTTAAGAGAAATATTCATTTTTTTCATAGATTGTTGTGTGTTGGAAATTGGAGCTGTATTGCAGTTAGAAAACATATGAAATAACTCCTTTTTTATTTTGAAAAATATCTTAATAGACTGCATTTGAAGCTCAAAATCGAAGAAAATTATTAGAACACACGTAAAACTGGAAATCACAATCGAGTCAAATCCTTCCAAGGATAGGCTCAAATCGAAGAGTCCATTCCAGAAGGGCTCGTCCTTGAAATGAGCATCATGAAATCCGACATCAATGTATTTAAACAACATACAAAAACAACCCAATGTTTTCGATTTCATTTCATATTTTCAATCAATTATTTTTACTCTTTTCTTGTGATATTCCACTTACAGGCAAAGGATTAGCAGATCAAGAATCTTGAGGTTAAAATCATTAATGTGCAATCAGATTGTTTCCGCTTAGAGGAAGACATTGATGAGCAATTTAAAATTCATGAAGGTAAAAATATTTCGTTGTTTTTACATTCTAATTTAGAGGGTTTTTCATTTTGATTTCTTGTTATTTTTCCATAGAGAAAGTAGTGAATATCTGGTAGAGTATCTCCTTTATCACAGAGAATATTACTGATATCACAAAGAAGCTTGAAAAGAAAAAAGGACTCTTCTTTTGAGGGTTAATCTTAAGGCCAGATTAGTTTGTTTTGTTTTTTTCAGTATCAGTGTCATTTTTTCTTGTATAAATTGTAGATTAGTTTGCCAACCAAAATTCAACGGGTATTACAAATGGAGTGCTTCTGTAAGTTAAAGAGTTTTTTTATGTTAATGTGTTGGAATTTAAGCTTATAAAGTTAAATAAATACACCAAAAAAAAAGAAAAACTGTTCTTAATAAAATGAAAGAGATAAATACAAGAAATTAATAACACCAAAGAAGCTAGTAGTTTTGTGCGGCTTAATTCTGAATGCTAACAAAAGAAAACTAACTTAATAATGATTGATTCTATGTCTCCTTATTTGGAAATTATTTCAAGATTTGTAGGTTTTCTCCAGTTCCTTCTCTGTTTCGATCATCGCTTTTAAATCCAAATGCAACCAAAAGAATCAATACACTCTTGAAAGTTTTCCTAAACTTTGGTTTTTTGTTGAATACCTTTGACGCTATTGTATATATCAGTAATCAGTTGCGCTTCTGTGATTCCTATCCTGCGTTTATTCGAAACGTCATAAAGAATGTTATCTTTTGAAGCAACTTTTCCTCCAAAGATGCTCCTGATTTGTACATTATTTTCAGCAGCTATTTTCTCAAATAGATTCATATCATAAGAAAGGAACCGAAGTTTAACTTAGACGGACGCTCTAATGCCAGTCCCAATGTTCGTTGGGCAACTGTGTGACACCAAAATAATAAATTTTAAACATTTTCTTATGGAAAAATTTGCAATTTTATGTATGTTTTTTTTTCGATTTACGTAGCAATTGCACCGAGATGTTTGTCAATAGCAAACTTTGCATAACTATTAATAACAGAATGAGAGAACGAAAGTCTAGCAAAAGTAGCTTTTATGTCTCCACCTTTTTACATTGAAACAATTCTGAATTGATCTTCTTCATTCACCCAAATTAAGAGAGTCTTTGCTTTGTTCACGAATACTCCTCGGGCATTTGGCCTTTAGTTAGTTTGATATTAAGAAATATACTTGTATTTATCATTATTTTTACCAATCTCTGTTAAGTCCAGCAGCTGCAAGATATTTGTCACCTTCTTTGAACAGAAACTAACCTTTGTCGAGTTAATCTTGGACTTCTTTGTCCATCCCCTCAAGAGAATAATATTCTCCAGCAAGTTCACCTTCAAATTTAGAGAATGCCTTCTTGGCTATATCTTCAACTTCTTGCCTCTATTCTTTGGAGATCATAGTCCCAAGTGGAAAACTAGCTAAATTCCTTGAGGATCTTATGCGAGTTGTGAGACAGTATTTTGAATCAAGAGGTTCGAAGTTGCATGAAGAGATATCCCAACTTGTAATATGCATATCTTATTTCTTAAACCCATGGTATTCCTCGATGATATTATCCAATAAAGGTGCGAAAGCATTCTGAAAACAAAAAGAAGGGGGAAAATTAATCAAATGTTTAGTTAATTCGACAGAGAAATACTGAGTTAATTAGTTATTGGGATTTTCATTTACATACGAATCAGAAGATCCAGCGTAGACACCGATACATGCAGTGCTGTTGACAACTCCTGAGTTGATGAATTCAACGAAACTGTACCCATATTGATCCTTCACATCTTAGAGTTATTCCCATACTTCATCTGTTAGGTACTTGCATAGAAGTGATTTGCAGCCTTCAGGGAAAACAGGCTTTTTTTGTCGCTTCATAGGAACCACAGCTGCTGGCATATTAGGCGTAATTATCTGTTTCTATTCAGTTTTTTAAACGTTAGTCTCAATAGTTTCCTTGTGAATTGGAGCTGTAACTTTCTCTGTTGCTATTTTTGAACTGCTGCAGCCCATTCTGCTAATGAATGTCCCCCTAAACAATGATAGATCCTTCTCTTTTTGTTTTTGTTGATTTATTTTTCGCTTCTGAAAATATTCTTGGGATTATCCACACATTATTATTATTTTGTGTTTGTAAATCCCACTGGCTGAGATTGTAATTAATCTCCAAAAATTAATGAGGAAGAAGAAGATGATTTTCTGGAATGGATTAATAAGTCAGAGGGAGGTTAGACAAAATTAGATTAATTTCGGAATTTGAATAGTGATAAGAAATGAATTCATTTTGGCTGAAATGATATCTAAAAGTTAAGAGAAATAACACAAATAAGAACAAGAACAGGCAACATAGCTAATTTGATAATTTGCTTGTTTTGTTTGAGGTGTTTCTTCTTGGATCGTTTTCTTATTTTTTTCAAAGTGACTTTTCAACTTCGATAAGCTCATTTACACCGGTGTACATGTCAAGGGCAAGCTGGGCTTCACTGAATCCAAGTCTTCTCTTGTTAGAAACGTCGAAAATACCTTTAGTTTAAGAGAAAATAAGAAAAAAATAGTTAGTAAATACTTTGCAAAAATAATAAATTATGATTTTGTAAAATATTCCATACCTCCTTTTGATTCTGAGTGTTCTCCATCGATTCCTCTGATGTCTAAATTATGACTGCTGGCAATTGCTTTGAATCTTGCTTCATCTGAGGAGAGTTTGGGAAGTTTCACATGGACGGAAGCTCTCATACCAGTACCAAGACTATTATTAAAAATAAATCGGTTTTGATGTTGATTTAATCATAAAAAATAGATTAGTTACTTGGAAGGGCAAGTAGTGATAGCTCCAAGATGGTCAGTGATAGCGAACTCAGCGTGTTAGTTGATTATTTGATGAGCTTTAGCTAATCTTTCGAAGACTTCACCGATATTTCCACCGTTTTGCATTGAAATAATTCTGAATTGATCTTCCTCATTCACCCAGACTAAGAAGGTCTTCTAAGGGTTGTGGAAAATGCCTCTAGACTCAGGCCTGTTTGATAAAAATAAGTTCGAAAAGAGTCAACTTAAGGCATTATTTCTTACCAATCTCTCTCGCATCCGCATGCCTTAAGGAATCTGTCTCCTTCTTTGAATAGGAAGTGATCCTCCTTGAGTTGTTTCTTCTCCTCAGCAGTAAGCTTTCCAAGGGCGTAATAAGTACCCTTAAGCTCTCCAGTGAAGCTATTGAAGGACTCTTCAGCGAGTCTCTCGACTTCTTAGCGCTATTCTCTGGAAATGTTTGTGCCAAGAGGAACTTTCGCTAGATTTCTTGCAATTCTGACTCTAGTTGAGACAACATAATCGCCTCCATGCTTGACATTGAAGTCTTCGAATTTGTAAGAGCTAATATCCCAGTTTGAGATGTGCTTAGCTTAAGGACCATGTCCATGGTACTTCAAGATGATCTAGTCCAAAAGAGGAGCGAATACTTTCTACAATTGGGAGAATCAAACAAAATAGATTAAAAATAAGATAAAACAATGGAGATTTTAAATTGTTATTGAATTATTCAAATACATAAGAATCAGTGGATCCAGCATAGACACCAACGCTTGAGTCTGGATTAACAATTCCTGATGAAATAAGCTATTTCAAAGTGAATCCTGAGCTATCTTTGACGTTTTTGAGCTCATTGAACACTTCGGGTGTTAAGAATTATCTTAGGAGACTGTGACAGTTATCAGCCCACAAAGGATACAAGAGTTCTAAGGATTTTTCAACTTCGATAAGTTCATTCACTCCTTTGTACATATCGAGAGCAAGATCAGCTTCACTGTATCCAAGTCTTCTCTTGTTTGATACGTCGAACACACCTATTTTTGGAATTGTTTTTGTTTAAATATCTTTTATTGTTAAAATTCTTTAATGTTACCTCCTTTTGATTCTGAGTGTTCTCCATCGATTCCTCTGATGTCTAAGTTATGCTTGTTTGCAATTGCTTTGAAGCGCTTCTCATCAGATGAAAGGTTGGGAAGCTTCACGTGCACTGAGGCTCTCATACCAGTACCAAGACTATGGAGATAAAAAATCAAAACATGTCAATGATTTATTGAATTATGTGGGCAAAATTTGAATTAAATCTTGTATTTTACTTGGAAGGGCAAGTAGTGATAGCACCAAGATGATCAGTGATAGCGAATTTAGCATTTTCGTTGATGATCGCATGGGCTTTAGCTAGTCTTTCGAAGACTTCACGGATGTTTCCACCGTTTTGCATTGAAATAATTCTGAATTGATCTTCCTCATTCACCCAGACTAAGAAGGTCTTCTAAGGATTGTGGAAAATACCTCTAGACTCAGGCCTATTTGACAAAAATAATCTCAATAAGAGTCATCTTTTGCATGGTTTCTTACCAATCTCTCTCGCATCCGCATGCCTTAAGGAATCTGTCGCCTTCTTTGAAAAGGAAGTGATCCTCCTTGAGTTGTTTCTTCTCCTCAGCAGTCAGCTTTCCAAGGGAGTAATAAGTACCCTTGAGTTCACCAGTGAAGCTATCGAACGATTTATTAGCGAGGCGTTCTACTTCTCTGCGCTATTCTGTGGAAATGTTAGTTCCAAGAGGGAAATCTGCGAGATTTCTAGCGATTCGGACTCTTGTAGAAATGACATAATCTCCTCCATGCTTAACATTGAAATCTTCCAAATGAAGGGAGCTAATATCCCAATTTGAAGTGTGCTTTGCATCGGGGCTGTAGTGGTGGTACTCTTCAATAATCTTGTCCAGCAAAGGAGCAAAGACTTTCTTTAATTTAATGAAAAATAAAACAAACGTAAGTCCTACGATTTCTGCCTCGAGGCTTAATAGAAAGGCCAAATCAAATAAAACTCAAAAAAACCATAAACTCTCCTCCCTTTTATCTAATATGCCAAATCTAATAATCTTTACGTATGAGTCTGTGGAACCACCGTAGACACCGACTGAAGAGTCCGGGTTCTAAACTCCCGAAGCAATGAGCTAGTGAAGAGAGAAACCATACTGATCCTTAACATCTTTTAGCTACTCAAAGAGTTCTTTTGTGAGATATTTATGAAGAAGGGACTTGGAGGTATCGGGGATATGAGGGAATTCGATGTCACAAGCACCACTGCTTTTGCATTCGTGAGTCTGATGATGAGATGAGCTCATTTATTGATTTGGGAAATCTATTGATTGTTGTGGTAGTTTTTTTTGTATTTTTGATAATTGTTTTTGTTAAATTAAAAATAAAAAATCAAATCAAACGCGCTGACGACAGCTTTTCAATCATTTGGAAAAGGCAAATAAAAACAAAGATTGTTCGGGAAGCAAATCAATTAGATTCTGCTGGCATTTTATTCGTTTCTTTAAATTTTTTATTGAATTTTAAGGAATTAACCAACCCAAAGATAATGACGCATTAATCTAGAAGGAGTTGATTTGAAGGGGGATTATTATTACGAGCTTGAGGTTTCTGGAAGATATATTTTGCTAGTTAAACTAAAATAGAGGAGGTTTGTTTAAACTCAAGGGAGTATTTGGTGTCTGATGTAGGAAATATAGGGGGGTTTTATTGTGAAGAAGGATTGTTTTTTAAAGAGTCAAAGGCAAAGATAACGATAGGAATTCATTAGGAAAGTAAGTAGACAAATAAACTAAGCTCCTTAATTAGCTTAAGTACTTCTTTAGAGATGATTTCCTCTCAAATTAACACTCTTTTTACTTGAAACAAATCAGGTTTATTTTGTAAACATCTCGAAAATAACAAAAAATGTGCATTAGCAAAATAACTTTTCAATTCAAGACTTCCTACTTTATGGTACCATGATTAACCTTCAAAGATTCAAGTTAATGAAGCTTTAAATATCACAATTTTCACTAATAATATTGTTATCTAGTAGGGATTATTAGACTATTAATTCCTTAAATCTCTCCACTTATGGAATTTGTTTGTTTGAATATCTAATTTTGAGAAGATATGCTTCTATTATGAGTCCACATTACTGTTGATTAAAGTATTTTTCTTTTCTGGGGAGTATTTGTTAGTTTCTATTCAGTGCTCAGTGTGGTATTATTAATTCAGATGGAAAGTGAGTAAAAACACTCCTTCCCAAAGATACGAAGTAGGATTTTTATTAAAATTAGATGTGTTAGTTGTTGTAGAAATACCGTAAAAAAAAATAAGTGTGATGAAGAGAGAAATAGAAGAAAAAAATCTTTTTTGTTGTTGTTGTTCAATGAATATTGTATGTTAATTGTTTGCTCTTTAGCAATGAGGGTATTTGGGGATTTTTTGGAATTTGTGTGAATGGTAGATTTAGTGAATTCCTTCTTGTTGGATGAAGGACTTAGAAGTTTTATTTCAAACAAAAAGACATAACCAAAGTATCGAATCTGCCCTAAAGATGGGTGGCTTTGAAGGCCAGATGATAAAACTGGAAACTCTATCTTAGGATGATAGATTATTGCAAATATGTATTTCGTTAAGAAACTAAGACAACACATTTCTTAAATTAATTTGATTTAGATTGTTATTAGACACAAATTTAGTTAAAGTTTCTTAGAAAATTCTTATTTAACCTATCAGATAATTTTGTAGTTGGTCCTGCCATAGAAAATCAAATGATAGGTTATGGCTCCTGAGGTGATTGAACTTTGAAGAAACCACTATTGCTTTTACTAAGAAAATGGATGACTTTATAAAAATATTCATAATCCTCTAAAAATTATCATCCTAATCAAGCTTCCCTTAACAATTAAGCCAAGGGGTTTGATCGAATTTACAAGATGAAATTACATCAAAAAAACTCGCAAAAAAGTTGGACTCTTTCCCTAGTATATTTATCTTTAAATGTAATAAAACTAAATACATTTTTTTCACAAAGTTTTGTTAAATTCTAAGTTATGATTTCCTTCAAATTAAGAAATTTCATTTCCAAGAGCTATTTCGCTTTCTCCAGAGAATTCAACCTGAATATGATCAGTAAAAAATACAATAGAAAAAAAATATTCTTTCTTCATTCCATCAAGCGCTACCAATGAAATAGAAACCCCCATATCCTTTCCTTCTTGTTTGATATAAATTCAGCTTGATTTTAGTTTTGATCAATGCTTCTTTGGAGTTTTGGACTAGATTTTGCACCGCGGACCTGATGATATCAGCAAAATTAAAATTATATTCCAGGTAGCAACAAAAACAAAAACAAAAGAAATTTAATATTAATGGGAGCGGAGAAATCTACATAGAAAGGAGGATCAACAAAGAACCAAGCTCAAACTGCAGGCGTAGCTTTCTCGGTGGAATAAGAAAAGAGAATCGAAGAAGCATTTAATGCAATAGCAGCAAATGGGAACTCAATTGAGACAGAGAACGAGCTAAATGGATTTTTAGAATTCAGAGATGAAATAACTAAAGGGTTTATGCAGTGGTTACAGTGGATAGCTTTAAGGTTGGAGAAAAAAAGCAATGGGTAAAAGTCTAAATTGAACTTAGAAACACTCAAAGCCGCAGGTAAACGATAAATCGACCACACCATTAAAAAGTAACTCCTTTTTGTTTGATTACTTGCAAGTTGAATACATGACGAAGCAGAAATAGGAATATAAATGCGCTGAGTTATCTAAGAAATCCTATACTTCCTTTGAACTTCTGACAGCGTTTACCTACGCCAGTGAGACATGGCAGACTGTCGATTTCGACCAGCTAAAACTCACCAAAATGCAGTGTGCTAAGCTTTTATCATATGTCTTTTCAATTTATGGAGTGACTAACTCGAAAGCTCCAGTTTCTTCAATTATCGCAACGATCTTCAGTAATCACAAAGAGAGAATTAGAGAATTGGTGTCTCTCTTTACCCTTTTCTTTATCTTTTTTTCTGTTATTCTCATCTTGTTAGGATTTGAGAACGATGGTGATAGCATTTCAGCTGATAAATTTTTCTTCCGTGCCTTAGCTGGATTGCAATACATCAGCAGATTCTTACTTGATTTCTGGAATAATCGTATTTTCAAGAATGTATCATCTCTGGAGTTACCTCGCTTATCCGAACCTTCTGAAATCCTTACCAATGAGTATCTACCTATCATCCACTTGAACAATCCATCAGTCTAAGCAGCAGAAGGACTCACTTTGCTGTATTCATCTTCGAAATCGGGGATTAGCTTCAATCGTTTAGCATTTTCCATCCTCGGCTACAATGCACCAACGATAATTTTGATTAAACATCGAGAACTCAACAAAGAAACAAATGAATCTTCCACTCATATCTTAGGTGCGTTTCATTACGAGTCATGGTACTCTGGACTAAGTAAAATATCTTAATTATCAACATTATTATTTTGTAACTCTTTTTCGTATGTATTTTTTCTTAGAATATCAAGGTGATGCCCAATCATATTTGTTTTCACTGTCACCGAAATACCAAACATTCTATGCTTTCGATGGGTAGGGATCATAGAATTATGCTTATCTCAACAATCGACTGATTGAAAGATCGAAATATCAAGTTGGACTTGGTTTCGGCGGAAACGATGATTTCAATTCTTTCAGATTATGGATTGATGACGACTTTTAAGCGAAATCATATGTCAAGATGGATGATAAAACATTTGGAAAAGGTAGCATTATTGATTCTCCTTAGTCTGGAACGTCAACGAAGCTTGATGTGAGATGCTTGGAAATATGGGGAGTCGGATCTAAGGAAAATTTACAAGCCTAACTCGATTACAGAGAAAATGAAAGAAGGGAGTAACTATTTGAAATATTGCTGAGATATATTGTTGCTTTTTCTAATGTCTGTGTTTCTTTGGAAGGATCGAGAAGATGAGAAAAGTAGATAAGAAAGCACTTTGGGATAATGGATTCAATCAATCGATGATGTTTGGTAAAGAGAAATAGAGATAAAAATGATAATAATAATAATTTATTCATTTGTGTGCATATGCTGATTTTTTATAATCTGTGCTGAAACTTAAAACAAAAAGGGAAACTTGCTTCCTACAAGGATCAAGTCAGAGGAGAAATAGAAAGACCTTCAGATAATAAAGATGAGAAGAAATGAAAAGGATTACATCATAATTAGAATAAACAAACATAATTGCTAGATTTATTTAGAGAAAATGTAAATGTCTCAATGATCTTCAGTAAATAAAAAAAAGTTAAAATAAAATGCATGTTTTTGTCTAATATAATATTTTAATTTCAAATAAACTCCCTAAACCTGCATTCTACCCACCAAATATCATTGTTAAAAATATAAAAAGTTGCATATTGTGCACTACTACGCAAACACATAACCAAAAATGGATTTATGCAAGTGAAAAAGGGAAAGAAGTTGAGTTAAAAAGTTGATTGTAAAGAAGATAAGAATTAAACTAAAAGTATGCCATTCACTATTGCTATTATTCTATTAATTGATTTTGTTATTGCTATGGTGCCTTTGGTGGTAGCTCAAAGTTCTATTTGGATCCCATGAGTTGATTGCTTGAAGCAGAGACACCTCCAATAACTGTATTGAATCGCTTTTTCCCGCAGCTACCACAATATTTATGATCATTAGCAAATTAAAACCCACAAAATCCACAGAAATTACTCGCTCTTGAAAAACCTTTGGAACTAATTCTCGGTACACCTACATTGTCACATACATTAGGTTTCTATGAAGCTGTGAAATCAGCTGCTGTTGATCTTTCGATATTATTTCGAGGACTCTGTTGATTTAAGCCAAGAATAATATTTTATGTTGTCATTCCAAGGTTCTATCGCTAAGAAGAAGCAAACAACGTTTATTGAAGCTACTGCTGCTAGTCTTGTTGTGACTGGGATATTCCTGCTTTCTTTGGAAGACTTTACCTGAAAGGAATTACCAAAAAAGAAGATCATTTTATTATGTAATTTTTCACATAAACTGAATTGATTTTATCATTTTCCTACTACCTTGTGTTCCTCATTAGATTCTGTGCATTCGGTCGATTCACAATGTTTTTACAAATCGGAATGTGCCTGTCTGCTGCATTTTTAGCAAATACCCTTAAGCAATATGGACAAGGGACAGAACTAATATGTGTTGTCCGTGTGTAGAGATCTTCATAGACTTTGGTAGGAGCTGATGGTGGTGCTTCTCCACTAGCACTTTTGTTTAACACTTTTGAGATAAAAAAGCAAAAATAAATTGTGCTAAATCATCTCTATTTTCATAATATTCCGATGGAATCGTTGGGAAAGAATTAGCTTTTTGATTTTAAAGAATAATAAATCTCTTACAATTCCCGAATTTTCTTGAAGTCAAGAATTTCTTGTCTGTCGGTTTGAGTTTCAAGTCAGGAAGTACTCCAGTTCGGCTTTTCACGCAATCTATGTTACTGTTGGAGGATAGGTTATTCTAATCAGTAGTGCTAGTAGTGTCGTTAGTGATCTAAGACCTTCCCTTCAAGACAGAATCATTCTCTCTGTCTTCTTCTGGGAATTCAAAATCAAAAATACAATTAAATAAAAAACATCAATTTTGAAATAAAACTTTGATTTTTGAAATCTTTTTTTACTATTGGAAGTAGATTTCCTTGAAGCAATCTTCTTAGCAGCGTTATTTCTCTTGCTGTCTTCATTATCTTCTTTAGTCTTCTACCTAGAATCCTGTCTAGGTGGTTTTGGTCTGTTAATTATGTTCTTACATAATGGAATGTGTCTCTTAGCAGTTTCTATTGTAATATTTTTCAAAAAGGATATACTTAGTAAACATATTTTGCATCTCCAATCCAAGATAAAATTTGGTTTGTATTTTTACCTGCTGCGAACTTACGATTGCAATATTAACATTAGACATACCCTAAGGCTTCCAAGTTATCGATGCAAGGAGCGATTTTGGAGATATCACCTCCTTCTGCTTGAACTTTCTTGATCTCTCGATTGTAGCGCAGGTTATCGAGAAATTATTCGTGCTCGAGTTTCCATTTAGGTGCTTTGATCTTCTCCTTCTATTAATTGGAATCATTGTTTTTTTGAGTGAAATTCACTGAAGAACTGGTTAATGATTCTGTCTAAGATTTATTTTTTTATTTTGTAGAAGCCATTTATGCTGCAGAAGCTTATGGTTTTTGTTCTTATTTTTAGATCTATTGCTATTCTTGTTCTGGTTGAATTTGGATGGTTTTCTTTGAATTTGCTAGAACGGGTTTTGGAGGTTGGAACTGACCTTTAGGGAGCAGTTTATTTCCATTTTCGTCTTCTGGGCACTAACAACAAAAATTCAATAGAAATTTAATGAAAATAACCTACAAATAACCCACTACTTATCTACAGAAATATGTTTTATTTTTTTCACAACTTTTCAAATAATTTAAGCATCAAGTAATTGTATTTTTCTTACCCTTGTTGCGGTAGAGTTGAAAACTGCTCGAGATTTCTTCTATTTGGAGCATGCTAATTAGTGCTTTTCTACCCTGTCAGCCATGAACTTTCTTCCACAGTTACTGCAAGACACTCGGTCATCCTGGAAATCAAAAGAGTCAAGTTAATTGAGGAAGTCATTTTGCAATATCATAGCTTAAAGAGAACATTTTGTGTCTCTAGCACTCTATTTATTGACAAACAACCTCCAGAGTGACAATAATTCTCTCTGATTTCTTAATTTTTTACTTCTTATTCGCTGGTCTATGCCATTTCTGCTATTTTATGTTCAAACTCATTAATCGGATAAGAAGATAATGATAACGCTGCAGTAGGAGGCTACATTTTCTCTAGTATTTCAGTTTATTCTGCTTATTATATCTATCCGTTTTCATTAATTTATCTTTCACTATGACTCTAATTTCTTCTTGTAATCTCTGCTTCTCCAACTTTAGCTTGCTTCTATCAAATAAACAAAATTGAATTATAACTTCTAAAAACAATACAGTTCTGATTTGTATGTTTATCTGTTTACTTAATCTGTTTTATCCTAAATCTAGTTGTTATCCATCTATCCCACGTTATTCTGAATCAACTGCTATTTCTCAATTGCATTTCCAGATATTTATTATTATTATGGTTCTGTTGCTTTTTTCAGACGTTTGAGTGGTTTATTTGGTTTGCAACTTTTCAGATGCAAAACCAATCTTCCAGAGAAAAACTTCCGACTGCAGTTAGGACATTGCTCATATCCATCTTCATCAGCATTAGGCTTAGTTGAAGGAGCAGTAGTGATATTACTCAACGAAGAAAGTGGTCGTGTGGTATCAGATTGTTCATCTCGAATATCGATCATCACAGGGTTGCTTTAATTCGAAGATTCATATGAAGAAGGACATTTTGTCATCCAAGGGTTAGCGTTATTACTGTTAGAACCTGGAACATTGTAGTTATTCTGATTATTATTGTAACTACTGTTTTTTGCTGAGATATTTTGACTAACTGGAGATTATAACGCACCTGGTGCAAGTCGTGGCGAAACAATAACTTTTGCAAGCTTAGGAATTGGATACGCATCCTATCCTTGAAATTTCCTCGAAGAAGACAAATTCGACCCTACAGCAGTCGCACTGTTTCTGAGTTCTTATGTGTTTTCTAATAGCCCAGAGATTTTTAATGATTTTAACATTGGAGTTATATTTTATTCAACTTTTGTATCTTCAGTCTATTCACTGCCTTCATTGAGAAACTCATTGACATGCACTATTTCATTATCTAGTTATTAGAACTGTGCGCTCATAGCAGTGTATTAGCTAGGTACGGATGCAAGAATCAAAATCTACTTGAATCTAGATATTCTGGTCTTTTACAATGAAAGTAACTCCCTACTATTTTGTTCTATTTTTAAGCCTTCTTTGATTATCCTTTTATTACTCTCCCTCTTTTGGTTAATCTACTCAACACTCTCCCCTCTCATCCCCTCACAGCAAAACTCAAAATTATCCCCCCTTGAAAAAAAATAGGAAAACCTTTCTTTTTAAACTGCCAAAAACAAAACACTAACTACTATTGAAGTTGTCTTCTTCACTGTGTTGTTTCTCTCTACACACTAATCTGAAAAAACAGGTATCTATCACATATTGAAAGAATAGATTTCATTTTCTTTAATTCATTCTTTCGACATAGAATTAGCACAAATTAGCTTAATTTGCGAAATAAAATAATAGTTTCCTTGAATTAAAAAATGATTTATCGCAGTGAAATCGACATAGTACAACGATTCTTTTATAATTTAGAAATATGAAACTTATTTTGATTTGTTGTTCAAATCAACTTTCATTTATTAATTGTTTCATAGCTCTTAGCATATCTCCAAACACATAAATAACTCAAATTGCTTAAGTTTCTTTCTCTTTCTCTTCCGCGAATCTTGAGAATTCATATGTTAACACGAACAGTCATTATGAATATTGTTGATTCAATCCAAAAAGCAGAAACTCATTTAGCTCTTTTCAAAACTCTAACCCTTAGATTTTGTTTTATCTGCAAATGAGATTATTTCAGGCATTTTATGTTCTCGAATGATTAAAAAGTTTAATTTTTTCAAATCTCTCTCTCTTATCCACTCTTTTATTCTTTTTGAACTCCTTTAACAAAAAACAAAATACATTGTGAAGCTAGAAGGGAATGCTAAAATGCATAGAGATAAACTGAAAAATGTAGTTAAAAAGGATCAAACCAACCCAATTGAAGCGATAGTAACAGAAGTACATAGATTGATATTTCTGATTGCTAATAGAAATAAATTGTCTAGCAACTAATAATCACATAAGTATGTTATCTGCTGATGGAGAAATTCAATACTTGTGTTCACTTTTTAGCAATAAAAAGATCTTTTATCATCATTCTTTCAAGCAATTACTAGATAAAACCATACTTATTTATCACTAAAAAGAAAAGTTTATTTTTTTTGTCAATGTCCTAATCCATTGGTTCAAATCATATTGTATCTACATCTTTCTCAAAAGAAATACCCTACAATAAAAATCTTTAAGACCCTTAACAAAATAATCTTTTCCTTTCATGTTTCTTTGTTATTTTCTTATTAAGAAACAAAGTGTCTTTTCATCCATTTATTTATTTTTTTAAAAGCAAATTCTCTTCAAGACACTAATACTCGAAGATCTACTGGGCTATTTTATTTTCACTTAAAACCACTTTTCGGTCTTACACTTTAATCTGTCTAGATATTTTAATAAGACGTTGAATATCAAAATGAAATCCTTGTGTTTTTCTCACTTGGAAGCATTATCGCTGTCATTACGCACTTTAGTACGTAGTACTTGTAATTCTGGCGTATTTTTATGCAGATTCTTCAAATTCATATCTTTTCTTGCTTAATTGCAAGATTTACTTTTTATTTTAAAGATTCTAGCGAAAAGTAGCTCAATAAAATTAAATAAATTGGTAAAGGCAAGAAGATCAATTCCAAGAGAAAATCTAAGGAGAATTTTAGCTACTTTTGAGTTTTTTGATTAAATTAACATAAGGCTCTTGATAATTATGATTTGAAGGCTCTCTCTTAGTATAAATAAACATAAATATTCATAGAATATAAAATTTTTATTTGAATTACACTTGCTGAAGTAAATCAACTTGGCTTGAAAGAGACTCTTCTGAGCTTGAGATCAGGATTAAATAAAAATTAAGTTATTATTCGATATACTGGTAGGAATTCAAGATACGTCAACCTATCACTGTAAGGATGTATTTTTCCTTCTTCTTCGTCCGTTTTGATAGGTGTTGTTAATTCTGATGTCTAGAGAAAACCATTTTTGTAAAAGATAATCAATCAAATCTCTGGCAGCAACTTTAATACAAAATGGTTGTCTATTTTCTAGTAAAATACATAAAATTCATATAATCGATGCTTCATTGCAAGCAAAACTTTAGCATTCTAGTTAATTCCTCGTTCTTTCTCTTGTTTTATACATATATATCTCCTGACTTACAGAAATATTGTTATGTAAAGCAAGATCTAAGCAATAGAAAAGTGGGAGAATGAGCAAAAAGTCAGAGACTGACGTATTTGGAAGCATGAAATATTTGTAATAAATCAAATCCATACAGAAAGGGATTAGGGGAAGTAAACATATATTTGATAGTTAATTTTAGGGTTGCAAGGGGTTAGATCAATACAAGGGGGGAAGGGATTTTTGTAATTGACAGCTTGAGCTTTGGAGAGGATCCAACTATTTTAAAGCGAGAAAATAAATAAATAGGAGAGAAGAGGGGAGACTCTGCTTAATAAAATAATAAATCTCAAAAAAGAAGAACATACAACCTAATATTAAAGGTTTTTAATAGCATCACCTCAGCTATTCGAAGTTTTCCTAAGATATTCTCACACTGAATCCATGTGCTTCATCAACGCTGCCTAATGTGATGAGTCTCAGAATCATCGCGGCTACTCTAGGTACATCACCAACCCGTACATGCAGCCAATGGGATTCCCATTCAACACTCCTAAACCAATTTATCCTGAAAATGAGGTATTTTTCAATTCTCTTATGATAAATTACATTTTTGGTATTTCAAATTCGAGGGGAAGCATTTTTCAATGCAAGAAAGTTGTTTCTCGCATTGAGAAAACTAAAAAAAGTTACATTTTTGGTATTCTAATCACTTTAAGTTTGTTTTCTATATATTCACATTGTTTTTGTTTAATCTCTTCATATCCTTTGAAAAACAAAAAAAAGTCATTAATTTTTTGTTTGTTTTCCGATTAGAACATTGAAAACGTTGATTATGATGTGAATCAGATCAGCGAAGGATTTCCATTGGAATTTATCTAAGCTCTTCAATAACAGAAACACTAATCATATCAGTTACCACAAAACACAACTTAGTAACAACAACAATACTTCTTTTAAGAATAATAGCCCGCTCAATAGTAATAACAGTACTTCGCTTATTAGCCCCAGTTTTAACAGCCATAGCAGTTATAATATCAGTAAGTTGAACCAATCCCTTATTATGCTGAGAAATCCTCTTTTTCCTCTGCTCTCTAGGCTTAAGTTCCTGAAAATGAAATCTACCAAGTGTTAGGGCCTTTGGAAGCTGATTCCTAGGAAGACGAAGAAAGCAGCTATTTGAACGAAAACAATAAATTTTACTTCTCTTAATTCTAGTCTTCCGCTGTTCCTCAACTGGAGAAATATGAAGATAATGATGTTCAACAAGGATATGCCATGCCGCCTGTAGCGTACACAGAACAATAGTAACTACCTTAAAACGCTACATTCTTCAATGAACCTCCTGTGTATTAATATGCACCTTACACAACAATTCCTGCTAATATCCCAATGGCTGCTGCTTTTTCAGCTGTTGCTCCTGCTGAGATACCTTAGATTGATAATAACAACAATATCAATTTCTGCAGTCAAAACTTAGATTACAATCTCCCATCAATTCAAGAAGTTTATGATTCTATGAGTGGATATTACGATGCTTAGAGAGATGATCTAGTTAAATATGAGAATTGCAGTGAAACAGCAGACTGCATGGCTTCTAACAATCATAGAATGGAACCCAACAGTCCCAGCAATGAACACAGCTAAGCTACGAACGTTTAAGACAACGAAAAACAACAAGTAATATTGTCAATACAAAAAGACAACGAAATCGAAGAACATGACCCAAATGAGCCAGAAATCCTAGGGCGAATCAGGAATTCCAACAAAAAGAATGTTGTCAAGAATATCATGAGTGCGTTTAAGAGATTCATCTCCGAATTAGACAGTGAAAACAACGAAAAACTCAGTGAAGCACATTCTGCTGCAGTTGCTTCGAAGATCTAGAATCTTAAATAAAATCACATCTCAGCTAGTGAAGGGTTCCATATTGATGTTCCCGTAGAAAGGGAGAGAGTATTGAGTCTCTACAATGAATCTAAAGTCAAACCTGATTCGATTGAAGAAATGAGTAAGAAATTCAAAAGATACATTGTCTCAAAGTAATTCAATCACTACACGATTAGATTGTTAGTTTAACATGCTAACTACGGATCGATATTCAGATATTTCCTCGACAACCATGCCTAGAATTGGCTGATCCAAAGTAAAGTTGACGATCCCAATGGACATAAGGTGATGATTGAATTTCTCTAAGCTGCTTATGAAGACATTGGAATCATTGAAAAACTCAAAAAGCATGAAAAGAGAAAAGCTATTTATCAGTGAGTTGTTAAAGAAACATCGTGGAGAACAAGCTCACCAAGAAGTTACAGAATAATCTAAACAGACATATTAGCTCAACAAGATAGCGCAGATATATAAACAACCCTTCTAATTTGTTAGTGGTGCTCTTATTAATCATATTATTTCCTTTCTTTTTTCCCTCTTGTTCTCATAAGATTAAATATCCTGTGTTTTTGTATTTGTATTTGTTGAAAAATATTTATATTTGAAATAACTTGAAAAAATACCATTTTGAAGAGATTAGAAAGGTTTGTTATTGCCATCAAGTCAAGTAAAGCAAACTTATTGACAAAAAGCAAAGATAAACCACTCTCTCACACATGCGCAGAAACAAATTATTATTACTAAGAGAATAGAGAAACAAATAACGAAGTGGAAAGACAGAAGAACAAAGAAAAATCTAAAATGGATAAGGTGAATGAAGTCTTTGGGAAACTCGATGGCTGGTTGGGACCAAAGAAAGGAAAATACTAGGAAGCCTGCTTTGAAGATAAGGAAATGCTTTTGGAATGTGTGATGAGCAGTGCTTGCTTTAGAAAACATGAAAACTTCAAATATTGCATGACGGAAGGTATCGACAAGGAATGTAAAGCACTCAGATATGATCATACGCAATGCAGAAGAGCGCAATTGTTCTGGATCAAGAGTTTCTCAAGAGACGATGCGAGATGAGAATTGTATAATGTTGGTTTCTTTTTTATTGATGTGTTTGTGTGTTTTTTGTCTTTGCGATGGAATTAGACCATTGGCAATTGTTGCGAATCATGAAAATATGGGTAATTAATTAGGCAACCCTAAGTTTTAGTTGTCTCTTCTCTTTGAAAGATTCAAACCAAAAGATCTTCTGCTTTTTCTTATTTCCTTTGTTTTTGATTTGTCAACTCAAAAAAAAGAAATATTTCTTTAAATAATTAAAATAAACCCATAACCAAAAAACAGCAATCCAAGACAGAAGTTCGCTTTTTTTTAAAAAAGGAAGAAAACATTCATATGAAGCCTCTCTCAGCTAAGGCAAGAGACAACATGGAGCCACTGAGCTCGGTGTTTTTGCAGTCATTGATATACTTTAACTCCTTGTATGCAGTGTTTTATTTCGTCATGGAGGGGTTCATTTTCTTCTATAAAGGATTTGGATTTTACTATCCGGACTCGACGATTTCGCAGGATATTATCATTCTGATTACATTTGGGATCTGCGAATTGATACGTCTTCAAATGGGCTCGATTGGGAACAAAACAGAATCTAGTTCGCATATTGGCTGGTTTCTTGTGATCATTCTTCCAGCAATAGCGGGCTACATTTACTTTTTATTCCTTTAGACATATGTACTTGTGATAGAAACTGTTCTGAATTCACTTGGATTAGCGTTCTTAGGATTTGAATTATTTTCAGCAGTGATAGCCCTTTCGAGCTTCAAGAACTTTGAGAAAAAACAGTTCTGAAAGGAAATAGTAGAAGAAGAGAGTGGAGCAGTTGGTTGATGTATATTTTTGTGTATATTTTTATCATATTTGAAGGTTAAACTATATTTATTCCTTTTAGCTGGAGATTGTGTGTTGAAGTTTGTGGCATAAAAATGAAGAAAAATCAAACAAAAATTAATATGTTCTTTGATTTATTATTTGAATCCCAAAAATTAATAAGTTCTTTGATTGATCCAGTGCAAAAACAATATGCAAGACATATATATATCGAAAGAACTGATGACAAGCATGCACAAAATATAATCTCTATCACATTTTATTCAATATCCTCCCATACCATGTTATTATTATGTATTTTCCTTGTTGAATTTCCTTCTTCTTTATTTCCCTGCTATCCAGTAAACTAGTCAGAGTTCATACTCAAAAACTGGCTGATTTGTTTAAATATTCAAATATATCAAGCTGGGGTGACCATGAGATTCGCATAAATCATAATCTTTCTCAAAAATAAGTAAAAACCAAAAATTAAATTTATATTTTTCTGATTTGTTTTTCTTCTGATTATTCCAAAGACAAAAAGCGCTAAAATGAATTATTCAGCACATCTTCTCTCCATCCTCTTAATTTTGATGAGTCTATCAAGTTCCTTCATAGTTGCATCGACAAAGGATGAACGTGAAAATCCCATCAAAATCAGCCTATCAAGATTCAACTCTGAAATCGGAAATATTGTTTTTCTCTTTGACTAAAAAGAAGAAGAATCTTAAAAAGAATAAGTTGCTTTTCTCACGACAAGAGAAAGTCAAACTTATCGTTCAACTAACAGAGGATAACTTTGGAGTTAAATAAGCAACTCAATAAAATCCGTAGATGATCCTAATGTTCTTCCCATGTTCGTAAAACACTTTAAATTTTACAAAAAAAAAGGAATTCTTTGAATAGTTTACTTCAAGAAAATAAATTTCTTTTTGGTGATATTTTTAAAACTTTCCACCATGCAATAAAAATGCATAAATATTTTAATAAATAGGAAAACTTCGGAGTCATCATGATCATCACTAATCCATTCAATTAGAAGGAAATAGTATTCGTCGGATTGTGGAGTGCAGTTATCAGCAGCGATAGTGGGAGAACATTCACGATGTTTGGGCTTGGTCAGAATATCGAACAACTGTAATTCCATCCAAAATAACCGGACTGGATGCTAGCTACGTTTATCCCTTTTTGCAAGGGTTGTCCGAAGATTTTGGACTTAGTATTTTCAGCTGACAAGGGGAAATCATGGAAACTCTTAGCAAAGTATGTCACTATATTTTCATGGTAACACGATTTGAGGATTTAAAAGGGGGAGTACATTTCTTAATTGTTTACAGGGCGTGGGATGAAACAATCGATCTGGAGAGTACATCTATACCATAAGCAAGAATTCTATTCACAAAAGATCGAGGGAGTAAAGAATTGACAACTTAATTAAGCTAATATTTCACATACTTTTTTGAATTGCCTTTTCTCATAAAAAGATGAACATTACGAACGGATGGATAAATGGAATGAGCAAGCTGACCTTTACTATTCAGATGATTTCATGGTGACTTCCAACCTACTTGTCAATCAATGCAGCTGGGTAAGTTTATGGATTTTGTATGGGTTGTGAATATTCCAGCATTCATTTTTATTAAAACATTAGGTTTAATTTCGTGAACCCTTCATATTTGCTTGGCAAGTTAAAACCAAAGGATCAAGGTCTATCAATCTTATGGTTGCCAAAAAGAATACAAAGGATTATGTCTTTGTGTAGGCTGAGTTCCCAAAGAGAAAAGACCAAGAATTTGACTCTTTCTCGATTCTTGATATCACCAAAGAAGTAAGCCAACCCAATTCCAGATACCACTACTTTCTCCCTACATATTTAGCATCTTTCGTTCGTTTATCATTTTAGGGCGATCTTTTCTTGGGTGTTGATCATTTTGGGTTAAGAGCACCTATCCAAACACTTTATAAATCTACTAACTCAAGTGTTACAAACTTCACTGTGTCTCTAGAAGATATTCCCTGTAAATACGAGGGTATGCTCTGCGATTTCGTAAAAATCAATGGAGCTGAAGATACTTATCTCACAAATTTTTACAACTCTCCTGCATAACTCAGGCATATTCAGCTTCTTCTCTTTAATGAGACCTTGAAATAGAGTTTAAAGGTTATTGAAGATATTTAGGATATTCTCAAGAAGATTACCTAAACCAGAATAACATTTAATAATGGTGACACATGGTAGCCAATCTAACCTCCAACGACAGATTCGTATGGAGAGCGCACTGACTGCGACGCTTTAAAGGATTGTTTCCTTCATATTCATATATCTCCTTATCTAGTGCTCTCTGGAGGTCGCATTGGAGTGAAAAATTTCGTATTTTCCAGTAGCGATTAGACTGGGTTCATCTTGGCAGAAGGTAATCTAGGAAAATATTTGACTCTAGAAAGTAATTCCACAAACATCTACATTTCTCGAGACGGTGGATTTTCTTGGGAAGAAGTTATGAAAGGCTCGTATGTGTTTGGAGTAAGTTATCATGGATCGCTGATTGTAATGGCAGGGAAGGGTTGGGAAACAAATTATATTCTGTTTTCGTGGGATTTAGGGTTAACTTGGGATACTCAAAAAATCAGTGAAACTCGAATTAATATAATCGAAATTCTGGCTCTACCTAGTGGTAATGATAATGGTACTGGAGCTTTATTCATACTCAAGGGTGAGAGTATAGTTGGATACAATAAAGTAGGAATTTTAGTGTCTTTAGATTTCACTGAGTTACTTCCTAAAACATGTTCTGGGAGGGAGAATCCTGAACAAGCCGATTCTGATTATGAATACTGGAGGAGATAAGTCAATTCAAATCAAACAAACTCAGCTGTATCTGGTAAACACACTTATTGAGTTAGGTTATTCAATATCTGATCATAATTATTTCAAAAATAACAAATAAAAACTATTCTTATCAGAATTTAAACTCAACTATTTTTGTTTGATGTTTGAAGGTGAAAAGCAATACATTCGCAGGAAAAGAAACGCTGCATGTATTATTGTAGTCTCTGAGACTAAAGATAGTTTAGATCCAGTAGTAGTGGATGTAGCTAATCCAACAAAAACAGCAAAAAAATGCACTGAAGATGATTGGGAGTGTGAAACTGGATATGATAATAAATCAGACGGATCTTCTAAAAGCATTTGCAGCACTTAAAATGCTCAGAACTTAGATAGTATTTCATCTGAACCTTGTGAAGAATATTTCACAGTGGAGAGTCATCATAAAAAGAAATCTGGAAGGCAATGTGAGGGCGGAGTTACTTACGAAAATATCTAAGTTCCTTGCCCATTTCATGAAGAAGAAAAAGAAGAAGAAAAAGAAAAAGAAGATGAAAAAGAAGAAGAAGATGAAAAAGAAGAAGAAGAAGATGAAAAAGAAGAAGAAGAAGATGAAAAAGAAGAAGAAAAAGAAGAAGAAAAAGAAGAATACTCCATTTCGATTATTTAAAAGTTTCTGCTTGTTTTAGCCATCATTGGGTTGGGTTATCTGATTATTAAGAGGAGAATCACAATGAAACTGTGCTGTCAAGCAAGCATTTAGAAACTAATAGCTGTTCTCCATAGAAAAGAAATTACTCATAAATACCCTGATGATAAGACACACAACGCGGGGCAACTATGATGAAGGTTTTTGAAAGCCTAAATTTACATAATAAGAATTAAAAAAAGAGATTTCACAGCACTCAATTACACTCAAAATGATTTAATTATGTAAAATTTGTACTATTTTAAACATTCTGCTGTGTTCATTTTTCTTTTGTTGAGTGATTTATTTTTGGGTGAATGACAATATCGAGATATGCTTGTGAAAATGTTGAATTTTGAAAAAACTACAATGGATTGAGGGGAATTGCAGTTGTTGTTGTTATTTTAGCGGTGGCTTACTTATCCCCCGTGAGATGCTCTTTTTTTCTTTTTTGGTTTGATTAGTTTGCTTTGTTGGGTATTGAAAATTTAATTAATTTCAATTGAAAAACCTAACTTTTTATCAAAAAAGAAAGAACTGTTTCAATCATTCTTCCACAACAAATTTTTCCAAGAGATAGATAGAAAGAGAGAAAGATTTAGCAGCAAGTTAGCTCTTTGTTTCAGCAATACATGAATGAAACTACTAATAGTGGTAGCAACAGCATCAAAGCTACTGAGGATTAACCAGATGATCCCCTTTAAGAATAAGAATAACAATAATAGGTTTAATTGTTAAGTTAATCAGAGTCCTAAGGTTAAACGAATCCTGAAGAGATCATCCCTGCAGTAATCCCTGAATCACAGCAAGAATAAGATGATCCACAAGAAGAAAGTCACTTAAGCCACAACAGTAATCCTTTAATTGATCTGATCGACAAGGATAAACTCCCTGAAGAAGTCACGCTAAACAGTGAACATGATAACTCCTTGAACCAACCACCTGTACCTTCTGAAAACAACACTCACCGCAAGAGCATCTACCAGATAATCGAAGAAGAATAAGAAAATATCAACGACGATGAAGAGGACGAGGACAATCCAAACCATGATCATTCTGAGATGGCATAGCTAAAACGATAATTCGGTGATATTCTCTAAGAATTACAATATTTAGATGAATATTTCCTCGAACTACCATCTAAAATGGGGCATACTCTCGAACACATGAGGGCAGTCCTCGATAGGCGATATCAAGCGATGCTTAAAGGGTTTAATAATACGCATGCAAAAATCACAGAACTCACAGTGAAACTTGCAAATATCGAGTACAAAATCAGCAACAATCCAGGGAATAAAAGTTTAATGCGGGAATGCGCTATTTACAGTGAATTCGCGAGAGTGCTGAGTGTCGATCTCCAAGTGCTTAGTGATTGCATCATCAGTGAAGATAAAACACTCAAGAATATTCATTAGTTGTATTTGCAATAGCACAATACACTATTGGAAACGAACACTCATAATCTCTACACGGCTACACTCATCACAAGACTGAAGAAATACCTCAAGAGATATTCGCAGTATTACAATAACACTAATAATCATGGGGTAAACGATCATCAGAATCCGTTTCACAGACACAATGGAAGCAGTAGTAGTAATTATAATTCCGCTCATTTGTAATCAATCGAGAGGCTCTGCGGTGCTTCGAAACTGAGATTCCGTAATCATTCCACACTTTTTGTTCTCAAGAACTACTAAAAACATGCATTTCGATCAACTCAAGCGGCGTTTGAAAAAGATAAAGGATCAGGAATATAATAACCTGCATAACCGCAGCAGTAATCGTAGACTTCATAACAGTTTTATTCCGTTCAAGGAAGAAATCAAGAGGACAAAAAAGAAATGGGTAAAACTGCTTCTACTGCTGCATCTGGGGGGTTGCCGTTCAAACGAAATAAGGAACTACAGAAAATACGAATTTCAGTGAAATAGCAAGGGAACAGACATTTTGACAGAGCTACGAGCAGCAATAATTCAAATTAAGAGCTTAAATAAGTTTATTTTAGCTAAACAGATACGCTGTTCATGAAAAAGGAGTCGATTTAATTCAAGTAAGAAGAGAAAAACTCGCAAAAAGTACATCCTTCGAAGATATAAGATGATTATGATAATGAAGATATTGATAGTAACCGCTACAATCATGAGGTAGATACCTACTTAAACGCGAACAACAACTAAACAAAGAATATTGGCTTTCCTGGGGGTGCACCCCAGGCCTGGGAGAAGTAACTTTGGGAGACAGAAAGTGCAGTTCGCTGTTTGAAATTGTAGAACTAATCCATGAAAACGAAGCTCTTAGGGAAGGTAAATTCATTTTATTCTTCATTTGAGTTGCTGAAAGAGTGTTTAGGGTCGTATTAGAGCTACTTAGAGTAAAGCTAAAGGGTTGTGAACTCAAAAGATGGATTAGTAGGATCGTTGCTGTTTGAGATTTCGAAACTGAATGTTTCCCAAGCGAAACCTGTGCTCCATGCGTTCAGTTAATAGTCATACAAGCCCTCGAACCTCATGGACAGAGAAGCTAGAATGGTAGTCTACGATACATTGAAGAATATGCTTGATAAATAATTAAATTCTATGAGTAATGGTAGCATCAAAAATAATCTGCTGAAAGGGAATAGAACTAGTGGTGGTAGTAAAAATAGTAATGATAGGATCCCTAACATAGCGAAGAGTGTTTTTTAGAGTTTTACACCGCTGTAGGTGATCGGCATAATGACTTTGAAGCCGTCTTCGTTTGAGGATGTTAAATTTATCATGGAACGGAAAGCAAGAATTCTACAGGAAAAAGCAACCAAAATATCAGCGCTGTCATAATAGAGCAGTAGTAGTAGTAATAATATCAATGCTTAGAATATGTATGATAATGATGTTCAGATGATGAATGAATGAAATGGAAGCTTATCAGCAAAGACAGGAGTTCAGTTTTAGTTCTTTATCATTATGTCTCTGTATTTTTTTTCTTCCTCTGATTGATTTCATGCTAGATTTTATTAATCTTATTAACAAGGGAAGGCATAAGAAATATCCTAATGATTGCTTTGATGATAGTGAACGAACTAAAAAAGCAAAAGTGAAGAAAGATGGCTTTTGGCAAGGAGATATTAACAAGTATGTGTGTTGTACATCAATTATTGATAAATACGAAGAATACATCTGAATACCTATTTGAGGATAATACTAAGGAAGGAGAGGGAGCAAGAATTTTTAGAAAGAAATAAATAAAATTTTGATTAGCAGACAGACAAGAGAGAGAGAAAGTATTTACATTCTCAATGAATCGCTTCTATAAAGTATCTTCTAAGTACTCCTATTACAAGTATCTTGAGAAATACGATGCTGCATTCCTTCGCAAGTATCAATCCGAGACACACTTCTACCTTGGACGCAGGTAAAATATATCGCATATAATATACTAGCAAATTACTCAAATGAAGTTTTGAAAGTGGATATATTTATGCATTATGAATTTCAAACCAAAAAAGTGAACAACAAACAGGAAGAATTTAAACAGTTAATGCTATCAAGATAAGCTGGACAAATATCAGAATTTCTGACAAAATGATATTGGGCTTTGATATTTATTTAAAAAAAAGTTGTGTTCTTTTTTCTGCTATTAGAGTGCGTTTGATCATTCATTTTGCAGTGATTTTAGTTTATTGCTGATTTGAATAATTAATTTATTTTCTTATTAATTTAATGATTTTTGGTGATTTTTTAGAGGTGCTTGGAAGAACCTCGTGATTAAGTACGCTGGTGACCATATCTCCTTGGAAGAAGAGCACAACATCAAATACAAGACTCACTTGTCATTTGTGTTCTTGAGTTACAGACTCGCATGGGTGCTATTCGCATATGTGCTCATCTATAACCATTTCTTGCTGGGCAATATTGGTAAGAGCTTCAACGTTGGTGAGTGGGATCATCGTCTCAGGCCATCCTCAGAGAGAGACTATCCTACTCGTTATGAGTCTCTCTATATCCTTGACAGAACTCAAAAATGGTGATCTAAAAGATAGAGCAGAAAACTCTGGGTTTTAAGCAACAAATTAATACATACAAATTCACTTGTTCAATATGTTTGTATTTTATAGGCTTATCAAAAATAGAAAAAAGAATTCAAACATGATTAAGGAGTCTTCTTGATAATATGAATTTTGTTGTTGTTTTTATTAAAATACCTTAGCTAAAAGAAGGAAGAATAGTAGAATAAAATATAAGCAGAAGAAACATTAAAACCATAACTAGATTACATTACAAATAAATTTATTAATCTTGATCAGTTTTGTTGAGATTTTTATCACCATTATTTTCGAATTGTTCATCTAAATCTTGATAAAAATCTTAATCAAACTCATCAAGCTGTTCCTCTTCTGTACAGTCCTCATCAATTTCGTTAGAGATTTCATAACTCTATCCATCATTCCTCGAAAAAGTTAGAGTAATATTAGTAAAGAGTTAAGCACTGCTTGATCTCAATTCTACACTCTATCTTGGTGGATATCCACTCAAAGACATAACTCTTTTTTTAAAATAATTGTCCCTTTCTAGAAAAGAAAGACATAAATTATTTTTTAAAAATAGTGTTAAATTTTAAGCAATACATTAATTGAAAGGAAAAGAAAATGAATGATTTCAGAGAGAGAAAAAAAATATAAATTCAGATCAGATTGTGCTTGTGACTATCATTAAATTGATTTTCCCCTGTGAATTCTCGGTCATTAAAGCCTTTATTTTTCCTCAGTTTCTTCGATTTCAATGGGCGAATAAAACTCATAGTTAAGCGACTTGCAGGAAAGAATCAGTGAAGGAATCACAGAAAAGAGACACATAATCGTCAGAATCGAAGAAGCTACTAAGAAACTAATGGAATATGAAGACATGGTCTTGAGTGCTATTGTGACGCAATCCTATGTTGGTGGTGGGAGATTCACATTTGTGAAGAGATAAAATGTATTGATTTTGCAAGCTCCACTGCATTGGAAAGTTTATTCCAGTGTCTTCATGAGCTGCACAGTTTCCTAAGTTCCTGAAAATTCCTCTGAAGTGAACTATTGACAGCTTTAGATCCTAATAGCACCTGAGTTAAAACTATTATTTTTGATTCCTCTATCTGACCCTTCTTTTGGATCACCTCGGTAGAGGCACTAGCAACGATCTGGTTGGCAGAGTATACTTTCACTTAAATCACTTAAACTGCGTAATTAAATGAGCTCCTGTTGTTCCGTGCATGTGCTGTCTTTCTGATACTCGATTATCTTCAAATGAAATGCAATCGAGATGCCAAGAAGAGCTCCCATCGTTAAGAGTGACACAATTAACCCGATATTATGCAACCAAAGGAGCTTATTATGCCGAGAATAAGCTGCAATAAATCCCAAAATCGACCAGGAAATCAGAAAGCAACCAAAGCAAATCGCTAATATGCTGGCAGGTTTGAAGAGGCTATCAAAGAAACTCACTTGAAGATCATTATATCGCTGCAGCATCACAGATCCAAAAACTGACCAGAAAAATCCAATAACAAGCTGCATAAACACCATGTATTCCATGAAACCTCTCACAGCTTTCATGAAGGGACTGCTGCTCATATTTCTTCAATAAAATCAGGGGAGCAATAATTTTAATAATTTGTTTTTGGTAAATACAATGAAGAGATCCTTTCTAGTAGTATGCTTCAGTAGTGTTACTTCCTTTCTCTTTCCAAAGAAATGAAAAAGAATTATTTGTACTGTTAATATAAATTGAATTAAATTTCAATCCTCTGCTCAAAGTACCTAAGTGATTTATTGTTTCATATCAAATTTTTAATTATCTTCATTGTGTTCATCATTATGCCATATCTTCAGAAGATATTGATTGATATATGGCAATTTTAAGCTTCCATTAACAGTTAAGAAAAATCATGAAAAATAAGAAAGAAAAAAAAGAAAAAGTGAAGTTTCTTTGTTTTGTCTTGTAAATCAGCTCGAGGCATATCGATGGAGCTTTCTTACTGGGCCTAAAAAAGAATCATTTTATTCCCAATCAAACTTATGAAGTTTAAAGCTCTCTTTCTGAATATCATTTATTGCCATATGAGATGAAAAGGATTTTAGAATAAAGCCAAGCCTCTTGCATTCTTTCAATTATTCTCTCCAATTTCCTCAGTTTCTTTATTTAGAGTCAAGCAGTCAATGCTCTATTGCAATTAGAAAGGCTACTAAATTAATTTGTTTTGTGTAGGGTAATTCGATCTTGTTCAAACAAGTAAAAGTACTTGCATGAAGCTATCTAGCCTATTATCATTAATCATAATGATTTTTTTAGGCTAATTATTGACTTATTAAGATAAACCTTGCAAACTTGAAAGAGATTTGAAATATTTTCTAGAACAATGAAAGTAAAAAGTGTCAGCAAAAATGATTAAGAAAAGCAAAATTTTGATCCACAGATGAAGCTTAAAAAACTCTATAGCCTTAGGACGCTCTGGTTATTCATTAATTTGAAAAAATGAAAGCTGTGAGAAGATTGAATTAACATCTGATTCGTTTAAGCGATTCAGAGTAGATCATCAACTCGAGTTTCTTGTTGGCAATTTCCGTAATCCCACAGATCACGTAATATCAAAGTGAGTACACATAATCGCCGTTCAGGATAAAGAGAAAGAGAGATACTTTGTTGATTGTAGGTTTATTTTTTCAAGACAACACTAACAACAACAGCAGATAAGAGATCTACATAAAAGTTGCTTTTTCTCTCTAGGTTTATTAGAAAAGAGAGTAAAAAACGATGAAATATGTACATAATCAAAGAATTATGGGTCTGTAAGGAAATATCCTGGGGAGATAGGTATCAAGGGAAAAAAAGGATAAAATCTAGATTTTATTTATCGAATATTGGATTATGATAGGGTGAGGGTGATCTTGCAACACCAGAATTGCAAACCCCAAGAGAAAGAGATAAGAAGGGGAAACTGTTGAAAGAGAGAGAGAGATCTTACACATAGCCGAAGTACAAAGGAATTAACAATGACTCCATGATTAGTTCTTAATATTTCAATTTTGTTGTGATTTATTGATTGGCTTTGGGAATATTTGTTGGACATTCTTGTGAAATTATTTTCAATTAATGGGTTATCTGCAGTTTAACTTTCTTTTATTCTACCCCTCCCTCCTTGGCTAAAAGTACCTTTATTAGCTTTAAATGTAGACGTAGCTAAAAAGATTATGCTGGAATTTAATGGTAAATTAAATGATGTTGCATGTGGATAAAAGTAAAAATAATCTTTCTGAATTGTCCGAGCTAATTGCATCAAAACACCAATATTTATTTGGCAGATTCGATATAAAATGCAAATATGCTTGTGTTTCTTTCGCACTCAAACCAACTGCAAATCCATCGCATTGACAGGCAGTTCGCGAAGTGCTTGCTTGTTAAAGAATCCTTTAAGAAAAATGTGATGTTTCTTGAAGAGATTAGCTGCTTTTTTTGTTGTTGTTGCAGATTATGATCTTTTTTGTTTGTTTTTATTTAAGATGATTTTTAACTTTATCTTGATTTGTTTTAGTAATCAAGGAGGAAACCAAGTTTTTAAACCAAGAGAAAAGCTAAGATTTAGCAGCTAAATTTAGCTTAACTTTCAAAAATAATTACAAAAAATACGTAAATTGATTCTTATCAGATATTACTCTTAAACATGGTAGAAGTAATTTCCAAGTAATATCTACTTGCTTCGCAATTATAAATTACAAGAAATTTTATTAAATCAATTAAAGAAATGGTAATAAGAATGAAAATAAATCCAAAAAAATACTTGTAATTCTTCTCTGTTTGGTTTGTGGTATCTTCCTAGATAACTTTTAGTTCCTCCTTTTTAAACTTGGGTAGTTTATCCTTGAGGTATTTAGACACACAGTCTCCGCAACATAAGATTTAATACTAAAGTTTCCCTTGGATTAAATTCCAAAAACCTGATGAGAATAAGTAAATAAAAGGTGTTTGCAAGAAGGAAATTAGGAAAATTGATTGTATTAGTGTAATTTATTTGAGAAAAAAAAAAAAGTATCATGTTTGTAGTGTTAAGGCCTGAAAAAAAACCCCGTGGCAACATTAAAGACTAGTTCTTAAAAGATTTGAGAGTATTTTTATTTTAAAACTCCTTCAGTTTATAATGCTGGATGCTTATTCATAAACCTTTGTTTGAAAATTTATTTAATTTAGAGACCTAATAGTAGTAGAGAAAGCAATTAGCTTTCCAACAATCCACATTTATTAAATAATAATCTCAAAAATAAAACAATTAAATAATATGTCTTTCTTATTAGAGTTATGTTGTAGTTTTTTATTTACAAAAAAGTCCATTTGACAAAGATAATCTGATTGCTAATCATGAAAATAAATAAATTCGTTTTTGGGAGAACCATTTCGAAAAAGAGTTCCATCTCAAAAAGAGAAGCAAACATATTAAGAAAAGATAGAGATAAGATTTGTAGTGAGAATTTAATTATAAAGTGTTTTCTATTTATTTATTATTATTTTGCGAAGTTTTATTTAAAAAAATGAGATTACATGAATTCAATTCCTCTCTCTCTATTTGTAAAATGTCATCAACAGAGAGGAAAATTTGAAAAAGAGAAAGGAAAGAATGGAAGAAAGAAGATCTAATAAGAAAAAGAGTTGACCTTTTAGATAAAAGTGCTCATTTAATTTAAAAGATAATTCCGCCCACTGGAACCAAAGGAAGGAGAGATGATATATATCAGATAATCAAATATTCTGAGATAAACAAATCCCAAAAAAACAATATTTTGTTAGGCACTTTATTCAAGTAGGAATCATTATAGATAAGCTACAAAAATAGCTGGAGATGTTCAACGCATTCAAAAACATGCTGAATATGGGTGTAAAAAATATGAAATGCTTCGTGTATCTCTTAAGTTTATAGTTAAAAGCTTCATAAATGAAATATTTGCTTCATCTTGCTTTAATATCATCTATCCAGGGTGGCAACGAAAGAAAACCGAGCCTAGGTGGTTAAAGCTAAAAGTCATCAGATGATAATGTCCGCTATGAGGTGATTAACTTTGAGATTCAAGAAAGTGATAACCTCCCAAGAGCTAGAATGTTCACGGGGAAAGTCGATGAGGAAGAATATGAAAGCTAAGTACCTGCAGAATTAATCCGAAAGAGAACATTGAGCACAAAAAATGGAGCTGAGGAAGAAGAAGAGAAAAAGTCAAAGAAAGCTGCGCTTGAAGATCTACAAAAATATATCTATTACACAACTACAAATCAGGACACCCTCATTGGACTGTCAATCAAGTTTAACATCTCGTAATAAGAAGAAGGGATGAATGATATGGAAGGAGATATCTAAATTTGTTTGGTTTGCTAGGGAAGCTAAAATCAAACTAATAAATGATGTGTCCGATACGATATTCCCTGGGATGAAACTTAAATTCCCTAAGGATCAATGCTAGCCAACTGCAGCCGCAGGAACTGAGGAAAATGATGGAATTCCATCTGATTACTAGGCTATTCACAGGAAAGCATTAAGCCTGAAAAAAGAACAAAATACTCAAATTTAACGAGCTCTCGCAGAAGTTTAAGAGATTCATAGATGTAAGTGGAAAGTTTAAATTCTTAAATAGGAACATTATTTTTTGGATTATTGATAAATGCGGCTTAATATTTGTATTTTGATGAAGACCATTTTTACTACTGCACTCCTTACGGGAATATTATGGGTTGTCTCTCGATCAACGAAGGAGTCATCATGTTCGATCCTTCCCTCTCCAATGTGACCAACATGTAGAAGCTGCAAAGTAAATTACTTTTTCAATGTCTTTGTCATATCAAGAGCTATCTGTGTGCAAGAAAAGAGAGTCATCAAGTTCTAGGCATGCATTGACATCAAAGACATCAATGAAGCGTTAGCCCTTGTGTTACCTCCCAGGGCATCGGAAATGGTTAGTGAAGATACTAAAGAATATGTCTTGTAGATTTCACTGAGTCACATAGGGAATAAAGATATCTACAAGAAATACAAGGATAGACTGAAATAGCTTAAGAAGGAGAAGAAATCAATATCTACTGTGTTCTTCAGAGTTTTTGAAAAAGATGCTCTTGGAGCTGATTTATCTAACACAGATAAGTAAAAAATTGTGTAGAATGTAGTTGCGATTATCAATAAAAATGTCGAACAGTACAATGTAAGAACATAAAACAGAGCTTTTGGTGATTATACGACTCATTTAACTTGAGATAATTAAAGGATTGTTATCATATTTTTGAAGTTTTGACAAAAAGTTAATTTTTTTTTTAGATGGGAAATCTTGAGAATCCTGCTGAAAAAGTTGATCCCACTGAAGCAGCAAATCTCGGATTCGAAATCGTTGGCAAAGAAGATCTAAAGAAATTCAGTGATACTTCAGAATCCGCGAAATTAGATAAGAAAGAAGGATAAGGAAATAACGCCTAAACTACAAAAGAACTCGAAAGTAATCCTACAGGTGAAAAAGAACCTGCTAAGGATGCCACTTAAGATGATGAAGACGAAGAAGAATAAGAAAGTCTGACAATTCTACCTTTCTTTGATATTCTATATGAAAACATAGTTTAGAAGAAGAAATAAGCTCAGTCGAATATAGAAAATGAGCAATCAGAGTTAGGTAAATATTTTTAAGGATTGAATTGCCAGATATTTGTGTTTGTGTTGCTGATCTGCTGGTTTGTTTGGTTAGTTGAGTGGCTGTAATCAGAATTTGCACCTAAAATGAACGAAACTCAAACAGTTCTGACTCAAGAACTATTCTTGCAAGTAAGAAAACAATTGATATTTTCCAAATGGCATGCTTTAACTTCATTTTTACTTGACTTAGATAATATTCTATGTTCCTTCAATGTTTAGATTCACTAATTGGAAGATAATCTACTCTAATTTAAAACATGGCATGAGCTTTTAGACGTAATTTAATAGATTCGAATACAATTTATAAAATTAATTGTTCTTTTATTCAAAACAACAAAGACTTCTACGTAATTGTGAAGAGGACTCTCCTGTTTTTGTGGTGGTTTAAACATTCTAAAATGAGCGTTTTGGAGCATATTTATCTGACTCAATCCATTCTGGGTTTCATTTTTATGGCACAGGTGAATGTTTCCTATTTAAATTCCTGAGTGAGGAATCGAATAAGATAAAAATATTCCGAGCAACTGGGAAAAACGAGCATTTCATATTCAGCAACCCAGATGGAATGGGAGTCGGATGTGGTGAAAAATATGGCTTATACATTAACAGTGATTTATACAAAGGTGAGAGCAACAAATGCGATACATTTGACAATGAGTTGCTGACTTCCGATCAGGAGAAATCAGCCTTCAAAATTAAAACCATTGAGGTAATCTAGAACGAATCTTTTATCCAATCTTCAATCAGGATGCTAAAATCTTTGAACTTTTGATAGATTTGGGGACTAGATATGTGATTCAAAGAGGCTTTGAGAAAACAGAATATTAGATCAAATCAATTATTTGGCTTTTAAATAGAGGAAATATTTTAAATAGAAAGATTCAATAATGATAAAATGATCCATATTACTTCTTGTTTAGTGTCTGCATTTTCAAATCTACACCTAACTATGTAGAGAAAGCAAGAAAAGCTCACTCATTTACGTTTTCTCTGTTTTCAATGGTTATAACTTATGATGGTGGAAAGTAGTGTGAAGTGATGTAAGGTGGCTTCCAGAAAATAGCAAGAGCTGATCCATCACACATAATAAAATGAAAAAAAATTATCTATTAAATAATTTGATTAATTTAGTCTAGTAAATAAGTATTTTTGGGTTACTTATCTGAAAACTAATAATAAGTAAGGGTTTATTTCTTCTTTCATAGTTTTTCTAAAGGCAAAACAAGACAATTTTGATTGTTCCAAGACTTCATCATGGATTTTAAATGTTTGGTAAAAGAAAAATGAAGAGTTTTCATACAAAATATAATAGCTCTAAGCTGAGGGGGAATCCGGTCCTTATGATAACGTGCATTACTACAAAGAACAAGGAAATAATTATTTTGATAGCGAATTTATGTTTATTTCTGGAGGTGTTTCATTAAATTTCATTTCAAACTGAGGGTTGTTTTATCATTTCCAAACTGCTAACAGCATAAATGCTTTATTTTTTCTCTCTGTTATTAAAGTTGTCTTCAGTCTAGATCTTCTCAGTTGATTCTTTTTTGGATCCTTCATGAGAAGAGAATTTTGATAATGGAGAGGAGGATTCTTTGTTTAGAGATGATGATAACACTCGATTAATATGAAGCGAAGAATTCTAAGACATCGGGGAAATTATACAAGAACTCCTTGAAGATTCTTCTAGAAATTAAGTCTCTATAAAATTCAGATGCTGAAGTAACGATTATGGCTTTGCTAAGCTTTCAACACAGCGTAATGTTTATCGATCTCCCTCACTATCATAAGGGAAAATAAATTAATCCGTATTTGACGCTAAACTATCTTCTCTGCTTCTAAAATCAAACTGTCTGCCTGAAACTCCTTAGCTCTATTGCTGGATATCAATGCTACAAGGGCTTAGCACTAATTCCTTTCTCCTGCAAGGTGAAGATATTGTAACATCCTCACCACTTCTTTTTTTGGGGAAAAATCTCGGGGAATTTCCTAGGAATTCCTTAACTTCATTATATCTCTAAAATTTCTCCGTCATCGCTAATTTCATCACAATATGCATCTTGCTATGAAGAAATTTCCAGCGCTTTAAGGCATTTTTTCTCTAGACCACCGATGGAATGTGAAGCTTCAACAGAAAAGGAGCACATTTTCCACACTTCTTTTAGAGTAGCAGAAGAAACACGGACAAGGTGGAATCAAGATTCGTCAGCTTCAGAGTTAAAATTATGAGTACCATCATGAGGAGGTAGAGCCCATTGGCTAACGTAGCAAGATACTTTAGCACTGAGTAAGTAACTAATCTCACAACAACAACAAAAATAAGAATTAATTGAAAAGCACAGACAGATGGAAGAAAGAAAGAAACCTAGGGAATTCTTTTTGATTTTTAATTTGTTCTTACTTGATTCTGAGTCTATACTGATCATTAGGATATTGAGGAGAATAAAGAAGAGGATCACAGCGTGTGTCAGAGAATCCGTAAAGGCGAGATTGCAGTTTAAGAATGGTTTTTGATGATTGCTAACGATGAGATAGAATGAAATCAGTAATACCACACAGTTGAATTTAAATTATTCATCTTAAGTTGACAGCGTGAAGAAAATGACAATGGCAATCTTAATAATGCTCCTGAAAAACTCAAAGTAATAAAATTGAGGCTTGTATTCAAGGTAAAGATACCCGAATCGCTATCTAGTAGAAATCAAATCTAATTGATGTCTCCGTTTGTAAAGGAAAAAGAGAATAAAAACTGGCGCGAGACTCCAAAAAACTAGTGCAGGCATCGAATAGGCATACATGAAAGTCTTGTAGGTACTGTCAGAATAGCACTAATAATTCGAATCGGCAATAAGATATGAGTCGTTTGTGAGTTTTTTGCATCCAATCGAACTTAGCAGGAACATTACAGAATCGGGTTGAAAAAACATCAAAATAAAGATTATTGTTGTTCTCACAAACTGCTTAGAAAACCGATAGACTTTCAATGCAGAAAAGATCAATACTATTACAATCACGCTTAGGCAATATACAAAGGGAAGAAGTGTAGATTGCAACACTTTGGCTTCCATAACTGCTTTTATGCCTAGCTCAGCAATTAAGCAACCTGATGAGAGTACTACTGTAGTCCCTGGATTACCTGAATATTTCGGAAACAGATCTACCCCTGATGGCAACGATACACTTATGAAATTGATCACAGCAAATATCTACATGTAATGCACAAGGACCTTCACGTACTGGTTGCTTACATCACTCTAGCTACTCCGATAAATCGCTGCGAAACCCATCATTCTTACGTATTGTGCTAGGGAATGACTGTCTGTTGTTCTGATCGTGCTATGAATACAAAACAGGAGATATCCAGAGACTAGCACAAATAGGGTTATGAGGTAAACTATTTAAACATCCAGGGAGGAGCATTGCTAGCACTCACCTCCTATTTTACTAAGAGTATATCTTTTCCCATATTCTGCACCGAAAGTATCGCATCCGGAGCATAGCGGACCAGAATAACCTAGAAATTGATTTGAAAGACAAATTTTCAGTAAATGAGTTAAATAAAATCAATAATGCTCTAATAACTGTACCTTGTTTGCAAGTTTTGTTTTAAGAGTAGAGAGTGTACTCAAAGCAGCTATCTAGGGTGGAGTCACATTCAAAAATTTCATCTGACATTCTACTCGATCTCCAGTATCCGTCTTTAAGGACAATAGTTGAATTCTAGCATGAATAAGCTGAACTTGGACAGGCAGTGCATTATGTTTCATTATTGTAGAGCGTGTAGGAGTTTTGAGGGCAGGTTTCGCAGGTTGTGATGTTCTTCGTAGCATCAACTACTTTTCTGATTTCTCCTACTTGGCAATCCCTGAAATTAAAATCTATGATTACTGCCTGCATGTACATCGATTGTAAGATACTGAGAACGGTCACAATTTCAGGCAATTTTCGTTTAGAAGGTGATGTTTTGAAAGTATTCAAGTTTTTTTCATTTAGGGGATATAAGCCAGCTTTTTAGTTGAATTCTTAGTGTTACACAGAATTCTAGAAGTCTTAGCTGCTGATATGTTCTTCGCTAAAACATAAATCAAACATAGATTGTATAATTTAGGGTATGTAATTGTTTTGTTAGTTTTCTCCATGGATTTTATAATTATGGATGCTTTATTCACTCAGCAAGTCCTTGCTTCGTAAGTGGTTCATTTCTTTCAAATCTTAAATAATGCTATCAAATAGTGGATATTTGCAATATTCCTAGTGAATTCTTTCATTGGCATTCTGAACTGAATTATCATTTCTCTCAGCGTTCTGAACAATTGTGAGATGCTCTTTCGCCATATTTGCAGCCTTCTTGATCGTAATTTGATTTATTGCACTCAAAATTCTTGTGTTCGCGTTTGCTTGTGTGGTCCTTTTTATCACTTCTACGTAGTCTACTAAAAAATACGCGGAGAGATTTGCTTTTGGATAGCCTTGAATAATAAGTCCAGTCGAGAGAAATCCTTATTTTGCAGTTGAAAAATCAGATATTTGATTTTCTCCTAGAATCGTAGCTGTGTAAGATCGTAGCAGACCTCCGATTTACTTGAATTCTAGTTGAATTGTCGGTGCCGAGGCAATTTGAGTTGAGTTATACATAAAGATACGACCATCTAAATCAAATAGTTGTACCAGTACATCCATAGATGATCCACTCTAGATGAGTTAAGTGCTGTATCCATTAACGAGTCCTGGTGAACTTTTGACCATCGGAGCGTACAGCTCATCTGATAGAACTGAAACTTCTTTGTCGTTGATGAAGATTTTAAGTGTTTGCAATCTGGATGCGACATTATTTCCAAATAACGTGCCTATGTTATTCAAAACTGAGCTGCCACTGTCAGCTTGGTAATATGAGCTCCATCCGTTTTCTATTCTAATTCCACCACCGATTAAAGCTGTATTCGAGAAGATCTTAGTAGAATTTAGAATTATTTAACTTTATGCTAAGAGAATTGCTCCTCCAGCAGCTGTTACTGAGTTGTTAAAGAATGTGCAGCTGTACAGCTGAGCCAAAGAGGTTTTATTGAGATACATCGCAGCTCCAGAATATGCTGTGTTGTTGAAGAATGTGGAGTATTACATGTAAACTTGAGCTTTCTAAAAAAATGCTGTCCCATTTCCAGCAGGTTGCGTGTTATATGCAGCAGTGAAATTTGAAATCTAAATGCTAGCACCTTCAAGAAATATGGCAGTAGGCGATTTATTGCTGTTTTTGGTGAGTGTCAAGTTGAATCCAGTGATGGCAGTGCTTGGATTAGTCACAACCAGCAGTCCATTTAAAGTTGTAGCTGTGTATGTTGGCAATATTCTCAACGGCTAAACGAATTTATTGGAAACAGCAGTGAAATTTGAGATAACCGTGCTTGTGCATCCCAGAGCCGAAATTATAATTGGAGGATATTGTGGATAAACTACTGTCGTGAGTGTCATCGGATAGTAGTTAGAGAATAAATAGCTGTCTTAGAGGGTGAGTGAAGATGCAGCTGTGATGGAGACAAGAGAGGATCCTGTCAAGTACGGCTACGAGGCTATGATTGTGGTGTTGATAAATATGACTTTGTTAGAAGATGCGACAGAAATCAGCATCGAAAGGGAGTCTAAAAGTGTGACATTATAGATTGTCACTGAGGAAAAGATGACTAGACTGCAAGATTGAATGTCGATGAGGGTTGAATTAGACAGTGTCATATTAGCAAACGTAACAGATTTTATCATCACGATTGTCGTATTCGCTATTAATAGTGAAGAGTTCTTGATATTATTACCAATGAAAAATACAGTATTTAGGGAGAAGAATGAATTGCTTGCTGAATCGACTGAAGGAGAAGAAAGGGGAATGAGCGCTTGATTATTAGAAACTACCATCAGAAATCCATAGAGGGTAAGACTTTATGTGGTATTTAACAATGTGAACGTGGAGCTTGTTATGCTTAGCGCATTAGAAGTTGGTGTTGCTGGAACGATTTTGACTTATGTAAATAATGGGGGAATGTAAATATTGGAACTAAAACCAGTAGGTAATAGATAAAACAACTTAAATTGCTTTTCAATCTTGGCAGCGAAGGAAGAAGAGATTGGTGATATTGGGATGGCTGCAGATGAAGAATAAATGCATTTAGCAAGCGATGGTAGATATGAATTTGCTGTGGATGATGTTGTTGTGTGAGCTTGAAGATATGCTAGTTGCATGCTGAAGGATTGAATTACTCGTAATGCGGAATTGGAAATTATAATAAGTTAATTTAACTCGTAATTAAATTATAATGGGTAAATTCCACTTGTTAGAAGAATTGTGCTGTCGATGAGAGTCAGCAGAGCAGAGAATGCCGATGTTGATGACGAGTATGCTATTCCTAAAATGGAGCCATTTGAAGTAGAACAGATTAATTGACTAGCCGAGGAATTGCTGGAGGAGAGTACGCAAGAGGAAAAAATAGGCAGAGAGGATGAGGAAGAAGTTGTTGTGTAGATACTTGTGGGTGTAGCTAGCGAAGAAGAATCAGGGAGGGTGTTGTAGAGATACCTGGAAATAGTCGATGCTTGCAGGATAAACAGAGAATTTGTGGAGGAGTCGTAGATTATTTTTAATATTGTCTCGCTGAAGCTCAGTGAAACGGCGCTTAAGCAAGTTGAAAAGTCTGAGAAGAGGATTGAAGTCGAATCGAGGATAGCGATATATGTTCCTAAGGATTAGATACTCAGAGAAGCTGAATTAGTTATGCAAAGTTACGAATATGTCATTCCGTACGTGGTTGAATCAATGGAAATAGAAACTAAGGAATTAGCTGTTGATGACGAGCAGAGGATAAGTTATGCAGCTGAGTTTGAAAGCTGATTATTTCCTTGAATAGGCCCAATTGAGCTGCAAATAGCAGATAAATCAAGAGAATCGCTATGGATAATTGTAAGGTTATCGAGATTCAGGATAATCGAAGCAATTTGTGTGAGCGTTGTAGGGGATGTAGCTAGCACTACGAGATTTGGAAACCCTTTTGAATTCATTGAAATTATGTTCACGAAACTGGTAGAGGAAGAGGGAAAAGTAGACAATTGGGTGCTCGCTAGATCATTAATTGTTACTAACTTTAAAATATAAATACTTCCTAATTAATCCCAGATTATCAAAGTCGAGTAGGAGTTATTTATGCTACTTATTGCAGTATATCCTTTTAAACTCCCAGAGAATGCAGAAGCATTCAGGGCTCTTAGAGGCATACCGTTTTAAGCAGAATACACTACGAATGTAGAGTCAGTTAGAAGCAGAATTACGCCAGAAGTTGACCCATCGGAAAAATACAGCAAATGAGATGAACCTTGAAGAATGGTCTTACCGATGGCAGTATTGATGTTCGTTGAGCATGGAAACTACCCAGAGCATGACACTATAAATTATTGCTTTTGCACTTATACAAATGGCTCAGTGTTTGTCGCACATGAATCTGAGCATGCGTAAGATGGAGAAGATACTCCGATTTGGGTGGTTTAGCAGGTATTATCGCTTGCACAGAGGCCAGTTGTAGAAGACAGAGAAAAGGTCCTCGAGCAGAGGATGCAGATGGAAGTTAGCGCATTGCAAAACGCACAATTTGGGTCAGCCGAACATCCACTGAGAGTCGCTGCTGAGAAATATGCAACCTAAAATGCAGCAGCCACGCAGAATACAAACCAATTATTCTATCTGGTTGGTTTCATCTTTGTGATTCTTATTCTTTTCGTTTTCTTATTTCCAAATCAGAATTGTTCAACGCTGCTGGAAAATAAAACAAAGCAGAAAGTCTTTCTTTATGACTAAGATTATTATTATTTTTACATCGTTCTTTCTCCACAATCATAAATTTCCTAAACTAATTTTCAGGGTTACTTCCATTGAGTATGATATTCACTACGTATTATCATTCTATTTAAAGGTATGGAAAGAAAGAAGAAGAAAATCTCCTCAATCTTTTGGTAACGAATTACTCAGAACTTTTCTGTTAGAAAATTTATTATTTTCAGCCAGCCCTGAAGGACAAAAAATTAAGCGTTTTGTTCAAAGCCTTGATCTTTTTGTGAGAATTTTTACTGGAATCAAGAGATAATCTTAGATAAATCAGGGTGTCAGAGAAGAGATTCAGTTAAATAGCAGTAAACTAAATTTCATTTGTGTTTTCAAACTGTGTAGTGATTCGACTGGAAGGAAATGCCATTTTTAATGGCATTTAGTTTAGACAAACTTAAACACTAATTGAATAAAAAATTACAAAAAATTCCACTTTTATTTCTGTAATCGATAGCTCAAAATAGTGATAATTTTAAGATCAAAAAATTGAAAGAATCTTTCAATCTTCTTTTGATTTTCTTACCCACAGATTCCCCTCTCTTCTGAAATCATCCTATCCACTGGATTTCTAAGTCATTTCGATTAAAAATCCCCCCCCTCCGAGCAACTAAATATTATCAGTTTAAAATCTTCCACATAAAAGTTATGGCTTTCTGGATACTTCTTCCAAAGAAAACGATAAGTCATTCATGGAACTACAAAATAATCTATTCCTTAATCGTTACCACAAATAAGAGCTTTCGCCATTGAAGACTTAGCTTCATCAGTTGTGAAAAAAAAAATAATCATTTTCGTTGCTAATTTAGCTTTAGATTCAGGATAAAAGTAACCAAAGGATTTCTTTTGCGTTTGATATGTGTGTGTGCAACATAAAGATTTCTGAGGTTAAAAAGTTTTCAAAATCTTGAAGACCAACTAACAGAAAAGTAGTTTTTCTCAAATAATTGTCAAAATTTTTCATGCTTATTTTTAACACTCGAGTTAGTAAAAACAATCAGTTTGAATTAGAAAGCAAGAAGTTACTTTGGTTTATGTTTTTCAAAGTAGCGCAAAAATCTTTCTCATTATCACAAGGAGAAAAGAGAGAAAGAGAGCTGAAATTCACAGATGCCAATTAATTTTTCACCAAAATCAATTTGAAGAAAGAGCTAATATTAAACAATTTTGCTGAGGTGAAAGCAGTAAAAGCAAAAAAAAGAATATCTTTTTAATTTTCTTTCTCTTCAGTAACCACTGTGTGCTAATGAATTAATAACTCGTGCTTTTATAATGTTACACAATCTGAAATTTTGTATTATTATTTTATAATCGTGTTCATTTATTTTTTCTCTCGATTTGGAGCAATTAATTTTCATTTTTATTAATTTTTAATATTTTATCATTACTCGATGCCTTCTTTCTAAGGATTTCTTTCATTATTTGTTTTTCTTTATTTGAAAATATTTTTTTAGCTCTTGATTAACAAGCTGGTAGATTTTAGTTAGAAGTGAAGATTAATAAATTAAAGGGATAACTTTTTGATATGTATTGATTTTACGATTAGTTAATTAACTAATTGCAAATATCGCCACATTATATTGGCAATTCATCTATTGTTACGAACGTGGATTATCCTTAATAATTGGATTTTGGTCCATAAAAACCATCAATCATTTTTAATGAATATTGCTTCTATGTCTTTAATGGGGTTCATATTTTCAAACACCATGAAAAATGATTTACAAATAAAAACTAAGTAATTTTATCTTAAAATTTTTTCTTTACCAAAAGTTCAGGAGAAAATTTGAAAACTATCTCAACAGAATATTCTTAAAATCGCTGAAAAATTTGTTTTGAAGAGCTATTTGTGGGTAATGTCTCAATGTTTTTCAAATATATTTGTTAAAGGAAGTAGAACCAATAACTAATCTCCTAATAAAATAGCATATTAATTTTATAAATATCGTGATTTTATTAATATTAAATGAGTTTTCTTATGAATCTGCTTCTCTTTTTGGACTGAGAATTATATAAAATAGCAAACAAAAAAATACAATATTCAGAAATTTCATATGAACTTAATTACTATTTAGGTTGGATCTCCCTCAGAGCGTTGAGTGAAGTATAATCTTTAATAAAAGTATTATAGCTGGGTATTATCGAGCATATTCACCAAAGAGTATTAAATCTGTTTAATAACTTCAAATCTCTTCTAAAGAAACATATTAAATCCAATCTAATTCTCCTTCTGCAACTGCAAACTCAATTCAAAGAGTGCAATGAGATTAAATAGTTTGAATAACTCCTTTTACGTGACTTAAAAAAATACCAACCAGAGGATAAACTACTCCACTCGCTGGAATCATACTTCTTCAAAATGATCTAAATCAGCAAACATTTCTTAAGCCCTAAAGCAATAATTTTCCTCGTTTTACTCTTAGCTTCACTGTCAGTGGTATCTTGCAGATCTTGGAGATAGAAATACAGATGCCTGTCGCAGTTGGGAATCGACTTATCCTTGTACGGAGAATGGGAGAATCAGCAGTGAATGCATGAGTAGATTCAATAACTACCAAGTATGCGTTACTCGTTAGTGTTACTATGAGTACTACAGGCACTACCAAATTTTGAGGTGCTCAATGGTGCAGTGCCATAATTATGGAGATGAATTCAATAGATATTCCGAACAAGATCTCGATTGATATCATGAAAGTAATGATAATCGCTACAATGAATACAACGAATATTTGAATTGTACGAATA
>Ga0302271_10000097_pt1 | contig 72525 bp, 29 predicted proteins | sample III_Bog_N1_1_FD_198767 | JGI IMG/M metagenome (GOLD analysis project Ga0302271, IMG submission 198767) | Peat permafrost microbial communities from Stordalen Mire near Abisko, Sweden - III_Bog_N1_1 | ecosystem: Environmental > Terrestrial > Soil > Wetlands > Peat | place: Sweden: Abisko...
TGGAATACCTTTGTTCATCACTCTTCAAATTCAAACGTCCTAGTTAACTTTTTGAGAGTGTCCAATCTTTCACACAAGGAGATTCAAATATTTTAATTTTGAATTGAAATTTTGTTCAGAAACTAAAATACCTTCATCAATGCTTGGATAGCGCTTTCAACAATTTGTTATGTTACCTCATGCAAGTATTTCATAAGTTTCAAGATAAATCAACATCTTTAATTTGAATTGATAAAATAATAAAGTAATTCTGATCATTTTGAAGGAGAACATACTTCAAAAAATTTCATGGATAGTTAGGAGGATTAACAAAAATAAGATGAAATGTATGAAATCATGAATATCAGAAATGAACATCTTCTTTTGAGGTGAAGAAAGAGAGAGAGAAAGATAGATTCAGAATTGTAGGGTAATTTAATAAAAAAATTGAATTGTGTGTTTAGTTTGAAATTTCAGAAATAACAATGGCAAACAGAGAATACGATTATCTGATCAAACTCGTGATTATTGGGAACTCAAGTGTCGGTAAATCTTCAGTTCTTCTCCGCTTCAGTGACGACTAGTTCAGTGAATCATACCTTACAACTATCGGAGTAGATTTCCGCTTCAAAACCCTCAATATTGATGGCAGAAGAGTTAAACTACAAATATGGGATACTGCTGGCCAAGAAAGATTCAGGACGATCACTAACGCCTACTACAAAGGAGCTGATGGAATCGTTCTCGTCTATGATATCACTAATTTACCTTCCTTCGAAGATATCGAACGCTTCTGGTTGAATGAAGTTGAGAGTTATGCTGAAAAAGATGTAGAACTGCTTCTTCTTGGCAACAAGAGTGATCTTTCTGACTAACGATAAGTTGAGACAAACACAGTGTAAGAATATGCTGAGAAAAAGCACATGGATTTCTACGAGACATCAGCAAAAACATCTGATTCCATAGAGCAAGCCTTCCTGAATGTATCTAAACGTCTCATGGCAAAGAAAGATGCCAAACTCGCCGAGAAGAAGAAACGCTCTCACAAAGATAAAAGCAGTAGGTCTTCTAATTCTTAATCTAACGAAACAGCTATTAGTAGTTCTATTCCAAGTTATTCCTCAGCAACTGCAGCAACTCTTGCTCAGTAACAACAAAACTAAACTATGAATGCTTCTTCCTCTAGTATTGACGATTCGTCATCGAAAAATATTACCCTTGGATCTGGTCAAACAGCTCAAAAAAAAGAAGACAAATTTAACCTAGGATGCTGCAAAAATTGACCAAAAACAATAATAAATAATTATCCAAAACTCTGAAGGAAATCAATGAGAAGTTGAGATGAAAATTATTGAAAAAATGATTTAATATACAGAGAAAGTGAGATCTTCATTACTTATCATGTTAATTCTATCTTATGTAACCGCTTGTTCGGTTGTTTTTTTTATTGGAATTATTTTTGATTTATTCTTATGAGTCTGAACCACCATTTCTTTTTAAAATCTAAGTTCAATCTATTTTAAGTTTATTCATTTCTTGGCAGCTAATGACCACCCCATATCAGTGAAATTATCATAAATTATGTTAATACTTTACAACAAAGAAAAAACAACACAACAAATATTCACTCACTGAGTCAGTCCCCCAAGAGATATTTTGGAAATTTTGCAGCACATTGCAAGACTTCTTTTAAGTTTATTCAGAGGAGATTTTTAAAAGATGAATTTTAAAAGAAACTGTAATCTATTCGAGGATACTGGAAACTATTTAAAAAAAAGAAATTATTTACCAGTTAGCAAAGTTATTTGATAACTAACTCTACTGATTATTTTCATGATCGAGAGAGAGAGAAAAGAGAGGAATAAATATGGCTTAACTTGAAGAAAGCACGGCAGAGAATAGAGGTAGTTAGGTAGGTAGGGAGAGAAGAAAGAAAAAACAAATAGGGAAAAAAAAAAGAACTGAATAAATAAAACTAACACAAATTAAATAACGAAGAAATTCAATAAAGACTTTACAAACAGTTTTAGTAGTTAGATAATATCACCCACAGATAAGATGGAGAAGGCTAAGAAATTGAAGCTGTCAGACTATGAAGTCTTTTAGACTCTTGGAACAGGTATGAGTGATTAGTCACTGTGGATACTAGCATTTTAAATATTTTTCACTTATCCCACCTAACAAACAATTTTCTCTGAATTTCATAATAACATCTCTTTACTGAATGGACATTAGTTTGTGTCGTTGATTTGCTTGTTTGTTCATTTGTTCTTTTCGCTTAGGATCGTTCGGTAGAGTGAAGCTTGCAAAGCGCAAAAACAGCACTCAATATGTTGCTCTGAAATAGCTCAAGAAAGCAGAAATCATCAGACTCAAGCAAGTCGATCATATCATCAATGAAAATACCATTCTCTCTAATCTCAACCATCCTTTCATTGTACATATGTTTCATTCAATAAGTCTAATAATTATTTACACAATCAGAAGATTATTTGTTTATTTATTATGGTTTCTATATTTCTAATTGATTTGTTGAATAATAGGTGAAAATGGATGGATTCTGCTAGGATAGCAGATATATCTACCTTGTCCTTGAGTTTGTTTCAGGAGGAGAGCTCTTTACTTATCTCAGAAGTGTCGGAAGACTCGACTCCAGTCATGCTTGGTAAGCATTTAAAAAGGCAATTAACAGAAAATCTATCAGTTTAAAAAAGACTTAATTTTTGGGTATGAACTGTTTCATTTTAGAAGCTATTTCCAAGATCAGCAACGGAACTGCATAAAGCAATCTCGATTCTTTAAATCATAAGGAAAATATTCTATTGTGTTTACTATTGCTATGCTACATGAGTTTTATAAAAGAAGAAGGATACCAACACAGTTTCATATTGATTTTAAATTAAACTGCTAATGCTTTGGATATAATTATAAATTCCTTGTGATTTAAAAACAAATTAATAATATCTTTTGCCTTTTGTGTTTGGAATTTGAAATAGTTTCTATGGTGCTTAAGTCGCTTTGATGTTTGAATACATTCATTCTAAAAATGTGATCTACAGGGATCTAAAACCAGAGAATCTTTTGATTGCCGACGATGGATATCTCAAATTAACAGACTTTGGGTTTGCAAAAGTTGTCGAAGGACGCACATACACTCTTTGTGGCACTCCTGAATATCTAGCACCAGAGATTCTCTTGAATAAAGGTAAAAAAGCATATCAATTTGAAAGGAAAAAATTACAATTAAAAATTAGACTAATTCCTAACATTTTAACTTTCTGCTGATCAGGTCATGGTAAGGCTGTAGACTGGTGGACTCTTGGGATTCTCATTTATGAGATGAACGCTGGTATTGATCCATTTACTGACGAGGATCCAATGGCTATCTACTAGAAGATCCTCAAAGGCAAGGTTAAATTCCCTAAGAACTTCGATAAGTAAGTGCATAAAATATGCAGATTTTTCGGTCCAAAAAAGAGATCGAAATAACTTGAATTCTTCTTGAAAAACTAATCTGTATGTCAATGCCAAAACACCTTTTTTTATTAATTCCAAAAAGAAACGCAAAATCTTTAGTGAAGCACTTGTTGGTAGCTGATTTATCGAAGAGATATGGCAATCTCAAGAATGGCGCTAATGATATTAAAACACACAGATGGTTTAATGTCATCGACTGGAATGAATTAGTATCTAAAAAATTACCTATTCCCTACAAACCAGTTGTCAAGTAAAAAATAAATAGGATTTAATAAATAAAACACATTTCAGAAAACGAGTATATTTTTTTAACTTGCCTTCTGGATTAGCTTATTGTTGGATTGAATTCCAGGCATATAAAAATAATAAAATCTACTTTTGTTTATTGTATATTTACACTCTTTTTTTATCTAAAAAGGGCACCAAATGACACATCGAACTTCTCGACATATCCTGAAAGCGATACACACTCCCCAGCACTCAAACCAGCTGATGATCCTTTCTTAGATTGGTGAATCATCCAAGGCAGTTAATACATTTACATAGCATGGATATTGTGGGTGTGGATATTGCTGTTTCCTTTGCTTAGCTCTCTCTTACTTTTTTTTATGTATCCACTTCATGTTATATTTATTCTGCCCTTTCAACATTTATTCTAATAACTTCCCTTACGTTTTGTTACTTATTTTTCAAAAGTATCTTAGGCTTTGTATTATGCGCCAATAAGTCAAAATATTAACGGGGAATCTGAAAGGTAAATATATTAATAACTGAAAAGCGTAAAAAATAATAGAAACAAAAACAAGATTTATTATCAGAAATAAATTGTTTTTTCTTGAGAACATCGCATAAAAGTACAATCACATATGATACAGATATTCCGATGTATCTTTCGATGAAAACGAAGGTGGTATGAATGGAAGAGTCTTTCTAGGCTAGCGAATTGTTTCATAGAGATATTTTTCCACTGCTTCTTTATCAGCTGCTCGACGGGAGTAGAATATCAGCACTTGTGCAGCATTGCGATGGTTAAATCTTCGTGCTGCTGTGAGACATTTGAGTGCCTTGGAATGTTCGAGTTTTGAATGGAAAATAGCTCCAAGGGCAAAGTAAACTTCTCTGATTAGAGAATTAAGATCATCGCAAGTGCTACTTTTGTTAGTGTTTGTGTTGGTGTTGTTGGTATTACATAGATTATTGTAGAACAATGTCAGTGCTTAAGCTGCGAAATAAGCAGTAAGTTTGTATTTTCTCTAAGCAAAAAATTACAAAGCTACATGAGATACCATTGATACTCTATCAGACTAACTAATAGCCTAAGAGAACAGCTAAATTACTTATTGTATCGAGTTACATTGATAGACGCTGCTAGTTAGTTTTTACTTTTGCTTAGCGTAGTCAATATTAAGATCTCCTCTATGCAATGCCTTTCTCAAATGAATAATATGTTTGAGGTGGTTATCTGATATTCTATTATCAGCTACCACATCATGATGAGACGGTGCTTATATTTCTGAATTGAATTCCAAAGAATTTAATGTGTTTCTTGTAGATGAAAGTAATAGACCATTCGATTGGCAAACTCCATCTTTTTCTTATTCCTTCTAAGCACTAAAAAACTCTTACAAAGAACAATTACAAATATCATTGTAGTTGCCATTAGATTTATGATAATGAACATAACCAAGATAATTACTAGTTGCTGCATTTAGCTAACTTCTTAATTCACATGATATTAATCTTAATCTGCCTTGGTATTATCGAAAATAACTTCTACTTATGTGCATCTATTCATGTTATTAATCTGTTATTTATTTCCTGATGAATCTATCGATCTCATAGTTCGGATTCTTTTCAACATTCAGAATGACTGCAGTAAGAATATTTCTCAGTTCTTAGAGGGATATTTAAGATTGATCTCTGCTCAGTTTCCATAATAGTACAACGAAATATTAAAGAGAATTTGTAACTGTTCCTTTGAACGCTCGTTAGAAAAACATTCTAGCCATTTGTAACCTCATTAACGACGTGAAAGTATCCGTTTTTAGGTTGAGGATTTCAGTCAAACACGAAATTGTGCTTTGAGATATTGATGAATCAGTGCTAGTGAAATGGGGCTTTCTTAAACTTTGTTACGAATCAGATTTTGTTATGATTTCTTGTCTTTTTTATCGGGAATCACTTAATATCCTTCCGAAACGATATGAATTTGGAGTTATATTACAAAAACTAGTGGTTAGGTTTGTAAGTGCTCCTTATCGCTATGTTAATATCTTGGACTTGTTTTGATTTTTCAAGGAAAGTCTTAGAAATAATCTGGTATCTTCAATATTATTCATCTTCTCAGGCATATTTTGCTTAATAATTATGACATAAATGTCTTGCAAACTAAATGACTCTTCATTTGAACTTCTATCATCACAGCTATAACAATCTGAATCCTTATTCATTGAAGAATTCTATTTTTTCTCTGCTAAAACTAATAATTGATTAGCCAAACCACAAAAGATATCCTCTGTGAGTTCAATTTCACTTAGCCATTACTTTAACGGTTCTTGAATAAGTTAAACGGTCTCTTCATCTTCTCCTTCATAGTTTTATTTTAGGCTATTCTTGAATAGTTTACTTTCTTCCTCTTTTTCTATAAATCTCCCTTTCATTTCTCTGTTTCAAGTTAACTTTAAACTATTCTACCTTAGTAAATAGAAATCTTTCAAAAATATTTGAATTTATTCCTTAAGAATTTTAAATACATTTCTGATGTTAATCTATGTGACATGGTGCACTTATCTAATCAGCCTGTACTCTTTCCACTCCATTATCGGAATGAATCTAAAAACTAAAGTCACTTAAATGGGCTCTAATAAGGAGATTAACTGAACCTAATTTTTTCATTTAGCATAAGAGAAATATTTTTATGTTCTGATTATTGAAATAATAAAAGTTTATCCTATTAAAATCGTAGGATTATTTGAGATTTTTCATTTCTTTTCTTCTCATGCTTTCTTTAAAGGAGTCTACCATTTATGATCTTCTAATATAAGTTTTGATCTGATAAACCAAATAATTTAACAAATATCAGCAGACTTAATTTCACTGTAAATTCTCTCATCAGTCAAAAGAGTGATAGAAAGTTAGTTATTATTTTAACAATTATCAGAAAATTATCTCCCCCCTGCAAAAAACACCCATTTCAAGCTACAATCAATAGTTTGATTCTTGCTAAGCTTAAAAATGGATTCTAAACTAGAAAGCTGCAAATTCGTTCAAGGACAACTAAGATCTTTGAATTCTACTTACATCAGAGCACCTAGAGTCACAGCGGCATTGATCAAAACAAGGCTAGACACTGAAGAACTACTTGAATAAACTCTCAATGGATTTATCAATGTATTGTCCTTGCAGGCAGCGAAACATGCATCTGATCTAGCATAGCACTAATAGCCTATTTTACCTTCAATTACAAAAGGCAAAAACACTTCAATTATTCCTTTCTCAGATTGGAAGACATCTACAGTGCTGCGCTTTAATAGCTCTAAAAGAAATGAATCAGTATCTCCTCATAATACCAATCAAAACAACAGAAAAAATCAATCTTCAGCACATCTTAAATACAGATCACAGATCCTATCTAAAATCCAGCAGATCCATTTCAAGAGTATCATTATTTCACTTTGTTTGTGAAGAGGCATATTCTAATGCCTTCTTTCTTTCTTTTTTAACTCTTTTGTCTTCTGTTTCTTCGATTTCTGATCGAATAATCTAGGGAACTGGATGCATGAGCAAAGATAGAAATACCATACTTTTATCATGAACTTAAACAAATCAACTTTCAATTTGAGTTAGCTTCCTTATCAAAAGAATCAAGTAGTCATAACACCAAGAGGTCAATTAATCTTCAAACCTTCTTTTGATTTATCTTATCTTCAGACCCTCAATCATATCATAAACTCCATTGAAACAATTCCTTCTTCTTCTACTTTTCAAGTATTCACTCTAGTTTTCTAGCAGCACAAGTATGAACAATCTTCACCTAGATTCCTTAACCCCCTCTCTCAAATAAGCAATAAAACTAATAATATATTGAATTCATATCTCTTACAATCCAAAGCAATCATAACAAAATTCTTAGGAAAACTAGCATTTGCAGCATACATCTAACAATCAATTGAAAATGAATAGCACCTAGACTCATAGTAACTCCAGCAAACAAAAGAAGAATTTAAATGCAACGGGAAGAGCATTCATCGAGTAATAAAGTAGGCTCTTAACATATGCCTTCAATTCTTAAACAAACAGAAAGCCAAGTGTCTAAAGGAAAAGATTATCAACAAATCAAATAATTTCCAAAATCAATACCATCTGATTTCAGAAGATATCCTATTATCTCTTGGGTTTAGCTAGAGCAAAAACACTCGATTAGCTGACAAGGATTAAGGAAAACAGCCCCAACACGTAAGTTCCAATGGCAACAGCAAAAACAATTATTTTCCTCGTATCTTTTAATTCTCTCCTGTTCGAAGTGATTCTAATTACCAACTTGATTGCCAATAATCTTTAAAATAACGATATTACAAACTGGTCAAGCTTAGACTGTTCTCTCTAGAGAATTCATCTGAAACTTCCACCACTAAAAGTATTTATTATTAAAATCTGGATAAATACCTAACCTTATTTTTCTTTTATTTTTGTTGATTTCATTCAAGGAATGCTATCTCTTGCTTCAGATAACAAACATAAATCAACTGTTCCATCTACTTTAACTACCCTTAAGGGATAATAAAACAACTACTCTCCCTCTTATTTCTCCTCTCCTGAAGCAGCTTCATCTAATAATCGAAAGCAATTAAAATAACATAAAATTGATATATATTTCAAACCTTCATCAGAAAACTAGCATTTCCCATCTCTTGACAATCAATTCCCTGCTTATATTGTCAAAGATTATTCCATACCACAAGCTAACAAACAATCAGAAGCAAAAATTTAGCAGAATGATGAGTAAAATTCTCAGTTAACATTCTCAGATCTTCCTTAAGTGTTTTACTTCTAAGAACCAGATAAGCAAAACTAAAATTTCTTGAAAACAAATGAATAGGTTGAAATGAGTAAACGCATGGATAGCAGTGATCACATTGATTTGATGAAGGATAAAGTCAATGGGTAATAGTACGCATAGAACAATATTAACCAGCTTACTAGACAGCAAGAAATGAAAAATAGCACCAACGATCAATCTTTGCAAAAAGGGGAGTCGATATTTACCAAGCTAGATGGTTATAAATTCAGTGGGGATACTTTAAATCATCTACATGTGAATACAATAAAAACGGATAAGTTTGATAAACTCACCAGAATGAATAATAACAGCAATTTCAGTAAAAATTTAAATTCCTTGGTGACTGCCTAAACCTATTAAATTCACCATTTAAAATAGCGATAAAGTCTCTTCTAGAAGGTCAAAGCAAGGACGCAAGCATCTATTCTTAGAGATTCCAATATCCAAAGAGATCTTTTCAATAAAAACACAGCTAATGAGTTAGCTCATTTCAATAACAAAAACAACTACGAAAGAAGTAATTTCATTGAAGAGTAGATTTCTATCAAACCAATCTAAAAATCATAAGATTCTCGTGAATGTCTTAACCTAAACAGCAGCAAGAGTTCTTATTCTAATTATAATAATATAACAACAGGGTATTTAACTCCTTCTAGGAGATAAATAGGAGTAGAAGATTTCAAATTGACAAGAGAATTGTCCAATAACACAAGGGAATAAATCAAAGTCAACAAATAAGGAAATAAAAATCAACAAAACTAATAGGAAAACTATCAGAAATGTTATTATTATGGTTAAAATAACAATATCATAGATGAGAATGAAGCTACTACTGAACATTCCAGAGAAATCAACTTGGTGCTAAGCTAATTTCTCTCCTCTAAAGATTGATAATTCTAAGAATATTATATTTTTTCATTGTTTTAATAAAAGTGCAAGAAGCTTTTCTGAAAGTAATTACTCAATTAGTTTAGAATTTTTCTTTATGAATCTTCAGTAAAACACTCAACATTAAAGATCCATTCTTATTTTAAAAAACATCTTACTTTTCCATTTAATTACAATAGTTTTTCTTTTGGCTGAATGATTTTTCTAATCAAAGTACAAAAAAGAAATGAAATAATAAAATAATATCTAAAATGGAGATATTATGATTAGTTGTAAGATAATGACACCCATAGCGAAGAAAGATCCGAGATGTCTTTCTTAATTTCGTCTTTAGAATTATTATTTTTATTTTAATTTGTGTGAATAGAGAGAGTTAGGGCATTATCATTCATCCAAATTTCCCTTGATCTTAATTTATCTCGTTTTGATTCGAGTAATGGTAAAAAAAAATAAATGCAAAAATATTGCCTTTTTTGTACAATGCTGGTTCATACTGTCCTGATAATATTTTTAATTTCTATAAAAGAAAATGATTGAATGGTCAAATAAGTCAATTTGACAATGATATGCATAGCATAAAGAATCTGATTTAATTTCTTTGTTTTTGAATCATAGAATTTAATAATGGAGGAGAAAGAGAGAAGTAAATTGTCCTTAAAACAAGAAAAGTTAATAATAGACAGACATGAATATCATAAAAGGTAAAACAATCGAATATTCTCTCAGTGAGGAAGGAAATCGTTGGAGTAGTCAAGTCCGAATGCGCAATCAGCCTAGAATTTTCCATTGAGGTATTTTCCAGCAACAAGAGCGTGAGATTTGCAGAGCTTAGAAACTAATCTGGCGTTGGGAATTGTGCAGTTAAGGATACTGAACTAAGCACCGTCGGAAAGAGTTTATTAGTATTGGAGTCCAGTATCATTAAAAGAAGGATTGTAGATCAAAGGAATATAAACTTTCTAGTTTTTAGCAACCATGTTGTAAGCAGTGAAATCAAAGATAAGTTCTTTTGTGGTAGGAGTAATTATGAAAGCTGCATATCCCGATTTAGGACAAACATAGGAAAAGGTTGTGGAGTATACTATCCAAGAGTTTCTAGCACATTTAAGGGAACTACAGTCTTTAGAGACAGTGTAAGGGTAAATAAAGCAGGAGGCAACAGTCAAGCAAGCAAAGATAAGGATAGCAACCTTCATGGGATAAAACTTGAATATTTTGATTATTTTTTTTTATTTTTTTGATGTGGAGGAATAAAATTATTTTAATTTATTTCATAAAAAGGACCATTCAGACTAGCATATACAAATATTCAATCTTTTAATAGTTTCGGTTAGTGATTAAGTGTACTAGTTATGTAAAGGTCATTAGCTCATAAATATCAATATTTGTTGTTGTTTCTTGTTTGCTTCATTGGTAAAGATGCTGTAAAATAAAAGAATAAAATTGGTTCTGATGAAATTGGTGAAGGAGTTAGGGGAAGAGGTAACATGACATCTTTCTTGTTCTTCTATTTTTAGCATTATTAACCCTCAAAACATGAATATCATCAATAATTTTTACAATTTCAAAGTTGTTTAAAATAACAATTAAACTAATAGCAACAATAACTTGACTAATCAAATCTCTACCAACAACTCACAACAACAACAACAACTCGATTTCTCCAGCATACAATCCATCAAACCTCTGTGGCCTAGGCAAATCTCTTAGGAGGTTTTGGTGGTACAGTAAATCCAGCTGGCGGTTTTGGTAATATCGGATGTTACGAAATCATTTAGTTTTTAGTGGAAAAAATATCAATAGTTTTTGGTTTTTCATTTATTTTTACCTTTTTTGTGTTCTCTTGTGCCATCTTTCATCAGAATTCTATGGATTTGCCTTAGATCTTGCCAAGTACACAGTGAAAAAAGTAGAAAAAGAGTTTGATGTAATAAAATTGTTAGGTAATTCACATGTATTACTCGAAAATAATCAAAAGGATATCGTTTTGGGCTGGTTTACAACTTTCATAGCTTTTGAGAAAGGGTGAAAGTATTAATTGGATGATATTTATTTATTTGATATGAATTTTTACTATTTTCTAGAATGCAGTGTCCTAAAAAACAATAAAATTAAACATTCTAGGTAGTATTCTCAAACACACATACACAACCACTTTGGCTGACATACATTAATAGTTCAGCAGCAGCAACTAGAGCAGCGAGAAGACTGATTTTCTTCGAGTTCTCTAATTCTATTTTTGAGTTTTCGATATTTATCTTTGAGTTTTCGTTTTTCCTCTAGGAGTTCTCGATTTTTTGCTTCTAATTTTTCACATCTTTCTTTTGCTCTTGCGTAATCTTCTTCTATTTTTCTCAAATTATCTTATGCTTTTTTAAGATCATCTTATGCTTCTTTAAGAGCATTTTACAGAATAGTCTCTTATTCGTTTTCTTCAGCTTCAGCAGATTATTCTAGAGGTTTAATTTATGCTGCATAATACACCTCTTAATGAAGAAATACCATTTTATTAGAATTTTTGGATGAATATTTTTTCTTTTTAAGAATTTTGAAATAGTATTAACATCTACTGGAAAGAGTATCTAAAGCTGTCTAAGGTATAAATTTCAATTATCTTCAAAGTTGAGGGAAAAAATAATTAATGATTAATGAAGACACCTATTAATGAAGAAGATTTAAAATATACAAACGAAGAAGAAAGTCTCAAGTGAACAGGTGAAGTAGGTGTATCTATTAAATAGTATTAACTAAATAAGTCATTTTTGTTGTTGTTCATATTTCCCAAAATAAATAACTCAAGAGTCTGATAAAGCCTTAATCTATCATTCCCTTTTTTAAAAAAGGATGAACATATTAATTGGGTAAATATTATTTGAGTCATATTTTTGAACAACCGATATGCCAAAGATGCAGTGCGTGTTTTTTAAAAAAAAATCATTAAAGAAAAATCAACCCTTGATTCTTGTAAATATTCCTGAAATATTCTGATTTTACATAATTTGCTCAAACACACGCACACAAAAAGATATGCATAGTTTTGCTGATATCAATTTACTGATATGTCACAGCAGCAACAACTTGAGGAGAGAAGATTGATTTTGTTTTATTTCTTGAATGTCTCTATCAACACAGCTAGTTTATCATTGATTTCAGCTTAGTTTTTTTAAATTTCAGCTTGCAGTTCTTGAATGATGGTTTCAAGCTATTCTTCTTTAGTTAGGAAGCTTATCTGCCACTCTAATTGATTCTTTTAAAGAAATACCATTTAAATAAAAATAAATTTATAATTCATACAAATCGTTTAGAATAACAACACACAAGCAGAATTAAATGCATTTAAAACAAAAATAAATAAAAGAAAGATTTAAATTATCAACAAATTCGAGGGAAAATTCATTACAATTTTTACATTATTCTTTTCAAGCATTTCTTACATTGTCTCAGCGCGAAGAAGAAATATAAAGATAAGCCTCTCAATCTGAGAACCATTATTTTCTGAAGAGAAATTGGATTTTTTATGTAAATCGAAATAAACTATCATTAATAAATGTATTTTAGCAATTGTTTATTAACTCCTTTTGGAGATTATTGTGATTCCTAAGATTTTCTAAGATTTATATTGTTTCTTTCCCCACAAGAAATCCTCAGAAATAATCTCATAAACAGCTCTCTCTCCCGGAATTTCGTCTTTCTTTGACAATAAATCTCTCAATTAGCAGAATAAATCCTCTAAGTATGTTAACTCAAGAAGAGTTCATAGCACAACTGCTCGAAAACGATTCTAATTTGGCATTTTAGGATATTGAAAATTCCAAAGAAATCCTTAAAGAAAACGGCTTAGAAGTTGAAGGTTATCTTGGAGTGGGATCATAAGGAGCTGTAGTCCTAACGCGGCATACCGAATATGATTACAAGTTCGCAGTGAAGATCATCAAACTAGAAAATTCAAACGATGAAGATAACGTCAGACAAGAAACGAACATTATGATCGCATTCCGAACTAAATACCTTCTCGATCTAAGTGATGCCTTCTTTAGCAACGATGATAGATTCATCTATTTGCTCTTGCAGTACTGTCCAAATGGAAATCTAGAGACTTTCATTGAGAATAACATCATTTCATCATAAAGTACAGGCATTTCGATACCTGATAGGCAGATAATCGAGATGTTCATTGGGATATGTAAGGGATTGGTGATTCTCTAGAAAAATAAGATCATCCATGCTGACTTAAAACCAGCGAATATTCTTCTGTCTAGATTTAATTCTCCATTGCTTGCAGATTTTGGAGTCTCATTGTAGTTTTTAGGGAGACAATCTACTGGTGAAAATAAAGGTGGATCACCTGTTTACATGGCTTAAGAGCAACTTTTAGGCGAAGTAGTCATAGAGACTGATTATTTCGCTGCAGGAATGGTTTTGTATAACCTCTGCGGTTATGATAATTATGGGGAAATGTTTGGAATGAAGAGTGGAAGTTTTCCTGATATTGCTGGGAGAAAAAGGTAGTATTTATTAGAGATAGCCTTTAGTATGATGGGAGTTGATCCAAAGACTAGAGCAGGACCTGAGATAGTTATTAAATAGCTTGAAGCGATAGTTTTTCCATATCCGTAATAGCAATTAAAAGGGAAGTTGGAGAAAAATTACACAAAATTGTTGGAATTTAAACAGGCTAAGCGTTTAGATTGTAGAATCGAAAGAGGAATAATGGGAAGAGCTAGGAATCAGCCTCAGCATAAGCGATGGTCAAGGTTTGATTGTGTGTATTTTTATATATTTGATTTATTTTTACTGACTAATAATTAAGAAATATTTTCATATAAAAACGGAGATCGGTATGAAGGGGAGTTCAAAGACGGTGTTAAGAACGGTTATGGTAATTACCGAGCTAAAGTGCAATAAGCCAACATTCCTTTTTTGTTTGCTTTCTCCCAATTAAATAGGGAAGTATTTCTTCAGCAACGGAGATATTTATGAAGGATACTTCAAAGATGGAGAGAAAAATGGTCAAGGTATTCCCTCATTTTTTAAGAGCTATCACGCATTGTTTGAGTGTTCCCTCTTTTCAGGTAAGTATTTCTTCTAGAATGGAGACATATATGAAGGACATTGGAAGCAAGGAAAGAGAAACAATCAAGGTTAGTTCTTAAAAACATGTGGTTATTGTTGTTGTTTTGTTTAATGTAGAAATATGCAATAATTGTTAATATTTTGGGTTTTGCAAACAAGGGAAGCAACTCTACTGCAATGGAGAAATCTTCGAAGGAGAATGGAAAGAGGATGAGTTCAGCTGTGGTAAAAAAGGATAGAGATAATAACTAAAAGATGTGTTTCTTTATGGAATTGTTGGGATGATAATTTACAGGAAAATACTCTTTTCTTGATGGTGAGATTTATGAAGGAGAATGGAACGAGAGAGAGTTTAAAGCTGGCAAAGGTGAACAACTTTTAATTCTATTAAGGGATTGAGGTTTTAGTTAATTAATTTCCTTTATAAAACAGTGAAGGAGTTTTATAGTACTGGAGATTCATATGAAGGAGAGTATAAAGCAGGACATTTAAATGGGCAAGGCAAGTATTGTGACAAATTGAGTGTTTTGTATTATTATAAATCGAAGAATGAAATCTTAGCTATTGTTTTAACTGAAATAGGCAAATATTTCTATTCCAATGGAGACAGATTCGAAGGCGAATTCAAAATTGACGAAAAGATCTCTGGTATTCGATGGTTTTTATTAAAGCTAATCATGGTATAATTAAAGCTAATCTCTTGTTTTTCTTCTTCAAACCTGCTAGGGACACACTTCTACGCCAACGGATAGATATATCAAGGAGAGTTCGATGGTAGGGTGGCAAGTGGATAAGGTAGTCAATCTAATAAAGATGAGAAAAAATGAAGAAAAATTCATCAATTTAAATACAAATTCTTGTTTATTTATTTTTTGCTATTTGAAAAAAACAAAACAAGGTGAGTTCTTTTTCACTGATGGAAGTAGTTACAAGGGAGAGTTTAAAGAAGGGCAGCCTGCAGGGCAAGGTAATAAAGAAAGAGAGAGAGAGGAGAAGTTATACATTACCTGATTTTTTACTAGTTTAAGGAAGTTTATAAGCATTTTAATCTTTTTTGTTGTTGTTGTAATAGGCTAGTATTTCTATTTTAATGGAGATAAATATGAAGGAGAGCTCAAAGGTGAAGATGAGATTTGTATTGGTAAAATTTTTTCTATCTATTCATGATTTAAGATCTGTAAATTCGCATATTTTTGGTCGTTTTTAAACAGGTAAATATTTCTACAGAAACGGAGACCGATATGAAGGAGAATTCATTGGTGAAGAACCGAATGGAAAAGGTGATTACATCAAATAGCTTAGATGACTAATTAGAGGGATTTGTCGAATTAGTTATGTGATTTATTTCAAAAATAGGCAAGTTCTTCTCTGCCGTAGGGAGTGTGTATGAGGGGGAATTCAAAGATAAAAAACCAAATGGCACAGGTATCCATTCATGTTTCACTAAAATACATCAAGGAATTTACTTGAATTGCTCGCAAAACAGGTAAGTACGCTTTCATCAATGGAGATACCTATGAAGGAGAGGTATCCAATGAGAAACCTCATGGCTATGGTAATAAATATTGAAATGATTAGTTTTAAACAAGATATTAGACTAGTGTTTTTCTCTTTTTTTGTGAATTTAACATAAAGGTAAGTTCTACTCGAGAGATGAAGGCTCCACATATGAAGGACAATATAAAAATGGAAAACCAGATGGATAAGGTAAAGATATTCTTCTACTGTAATTGTTATGTCTCTCAATATGTTCACTCCTTTCAAGGCAAGTATCTCTACAGTAATGGAGACAGATATGAAGGAGAGTTCAAAGAAGAATAATTCTCTGGTTAAGGTATTTTTATAAAGCAACTTGTGAAGATGATCATTGAATTATGATGTTATATCTTTGATTCAGGAAAATATTGGTATAATGATGGAGAATCTTATGAAGGCACTTATCAAGAAGGAAAGAGGAATGGCTAAGGTAATATTGTTATTTAATTGTGCTTGCTTAACTTTGTTCTTTCTTATGAATCCAAATCATAACTTTTTCAATATGAAATTTAGGAAAATACTATTTTAGCAACGGAGATCGGTATGAAGGATAGTTCTAAGATGATCAGCTTTAAGGAAATGGTATCTATAAATCTTAAGATAATGTTGATGCAGTTACTTTTTATTCTCTAATAGGCATGTTCTTTCAATTATTTTGACTTTGATAATCTTAGGGAAATTCTTCTTTAGCAATGGGAAGATCTATGAAGGAGAATGCAAAAGATGGAAAGGGAATGGATTAGGTAATGAAGCAGATTTAGTTAATTCGAATTGAGTTAAAAATACAAATTTCTTACCAATTTTTGAAGGTGTGTTCCTGTTCAGTAATGGAGACAGATATGAGGGAACTATTAAAGATGGAAAAATGGATGGCAATGGTAATTGGATAAATTAACACTAAAACGAGAAAAATAACTATTTTTGTCTTTTCTTTTTCTTGTAAAAGGCACCCTCCTCTATCCCAGCAAAGCCAAATATATGGGAGAATTCAAAGACGACAAAAAGCATGGCTATGGAAAAATTATCAATCAACAAGGAATCATAAAGGAATATGGGATTTGGAAGAAGAATTTTTTGTTGTGAAAACGGTCTTTCATTTGTTTGGTATTCCATGTTGATTCTTGCAGTTGCTTCGTTTCTTATGATTGTGTGCTCGCTAGTTCTTTTATTAAAACAACTAATAATATTTAAAAATTTTCAACAATGGCTTGAACTTTAGAAAAATGAATGAGTGATTCTTTGTGTTTAAGAATACTTTTAAAGAACTCGAATGAAGAGGAGTGGCAAAAATAGGGGAATACACAAAAAACAGGCGAGAAATGGATTAGAGAAACCTTTTGAAAGAAGTCAGAAAAAAATAATGCTGAAGAAGATGAATTTAAGGAGTTTTTACTACAAAAAAGTAAACAAATACTATTTATAAATGAAGATGTTTATTTGTTTCTATGTTCTTATCTAGAGGATTGTGAAAAGCGACCTTCATATCACTATCATATCATATTTTTACTTGTTAACATTTCTCTTAATTATTTGTATTGTGTTAGTACATTTCCAATAACAGTAATGAAGCTTCTTGCCTATCTATTACACTTCATTTGCTGTATGTCTGTGGGTTACATAAGCTTCTTTCTACCCAATAATTGATTATTTCTTCAAAACAAAACAACATCAAAAAAGATATAACTAAAATTTACAATATATTTTGTTTAATTATCTCCGTCTGATTAATACAAACATATGATATATCGTTACATATGAATTCCTTATGAATAAGTGGTGGGGATAGATAAACATCCTTGAGAGCATTTAATAAGAACAAATCAATATTCATTTCTCAAACTATCCAACTCTGGGTTTTATTGTTAGAACATTTTAGGATTACTGTTATTGATTGATAGTGTGTGGATCGAATAACAAAAAGCAACCTTTTCTTAGGCACAGATAGCAATCTTAGTTCCAAAAAAGGGGGGGTAATAAAGCAGGAGGTAAGTGTAAATAGAAAGAGAGAATAGTACAGTGACAGACTAATTGTCCATAGCTTCAATCTGCTGAAAGCTCAATGCGCCAATGTGGGTTGAGTGAGTTGATGGAGCAGTAGAAGAATGTATTTGCTTTTTATCAGAATAAGTTCTTCAAGCTGTACGATGCGATGTCATTAGATAAAGCATTTACGAAAGCGCAAGTGTCCTAGATAAGGGTTTGTCACATTGAGAGATACCTAACTGAGATAAGTTAGAGAAACTAAGATATTCTTGAAGACATAAAGAGATTTGGAGATGCTGCTAGGGAAGCAAATGCAAGAAGAAGCAGCAATCCCAAAGGATTATTTGAGAAGAATTAAACAGTTGAAATTGGTTAGTTAGAGTGTGATTTAAGGGATGAGAATAGCGAGAATGTACATTCCCAAGAGATTAATGAAGATTTGGAAAAGAATAATAGCTGCATTTTAGCTAAAAATGCGAATAGAATAGCATATCTCCTCACTATTCCATTCTTTACCAGCAGCAAAAACAACAACAGCAATATATCCGCGAATGCTCCTATTCTCTCAAATAATTCAATGCTAATTCCTAAGAACATCAGTAGTAATAATTCTGGTAATATTACCAGTAGCAATAATAACATGAATAGCTTAGAAAAGACCACACAGCAACAAAATAATAACAATAATAATATGCGCAGACCATAGCAACAGCAATAAACAAACAACATTCCGAGATGTTCAGGTTAATTATCTGCATTGTCTCAACCAAAATAGCCAATTGAGAGATAAGTTATTTTACTCCGACCATTGGAAATCATCATGAATGGGCAGTAACCAAAAGATGCATAGATAACACAAACCAAAAGGAGAAATCGATGTGAATCTTCAAAAGATACACTTACTGTCTCAGGAAGTAGTAACAACAGTTATCCTAATTCTTCAGGGAATAATCAGAATCTTAAGAGCACAAATGCATGTAGATTTGAAGAAATAAACAGCAAGAATATGAAGCTAGAAGAGACATATTATGGAAATTAGTAAAAAAGACCAGTTTCATATTCAGTCTTGAGCTCATTTGATCTTTCAAGCTATGAAGAATAATCGCAGCTACGATCAATTGAATAATAGCAAAATGATTATCCTAGTAGAAATTATTAGAAGGAATTACCTAAAATCACAGCGGAAAGGTTAAATTACATCAAAAGAGCTGCTTCTAGCTAACACTCTGATGCTAGAGATAATAAACAATAACAACAAAATAGCAATAATGTTAAGATTTCCTAGCAATAGTAATAATATTCAGATGCAGTTTTCTAGCATCAGACAATTTAGCAAAAAATGGAAAGTATTGAAGTATTCATAGACGATTATCGTAAGCTCTCGAAAGGGGTTAAGCCAGTTGCATAGCAGAATGGTAAAATTGAAAAAGGAATGACAGATTTAACAGGTAACTAAGTAGATACATTGATATCTATTTATCCATTGGATGTTCCAAAGATGAGAAATATTCAGTAGAATGCAAGAAATAAGAGAAATAATTCATCAGGATAGTAGTAAAAATCAGTGGTGGAAATGATGCTGACCAAGTACAGATAAAAATAAATGAGAGAATAATAGGAATATGGCTTAGGATTAGGAGGTTTAGAAGTTTTAGAAATGAGTAATGCGTTAGAGAAGAAAGAAAATGAGATTTAGCAGAAATTAGAATTAACAGTAGGGATTCAAGTACCTGGTGCGGGTAATAACAGTAATTTGAGAGGGAAGACAGCAAAGAACTCAGATAGAGTCTAATCTGAAAGCAGCAGCTTAGGTACAATTGAAGATATAATCAAGAAAAGAACACATCTTGATTTTAATAACTCCAATGGAAGAATACACTTGGGAAATACAATTCAAAAGAACAAATAGAGACTTCCTAGGAATATTAGTTAAAGAGAACAACCATCAGCTTCGTCTTCTTCTGTGTTATTAAGCAGCAGTTAGATAGGAAATAATGATGAGAAATGTAGAAAAATGAAAGAATTCGTAGGGGGTAGGGGTGAAGATGATGTCAGGTTTTTAATTTAAGATTAAGGAATCGAATAAAAAGAAGAAGATTAACATCTTTAAGCAGAATCAGTGAATAATAATAATAATAGCATTTCAAGAGATAATTCAAAGGATTTAGTATCCAAGAATATGCAGACGCCCTACAAAATGCAACAACTGGAATAATCTTGTTGTTCTTAGAATGTTGTTGTTTCTCCAGGGAAACGCACATAATAATAATAATTTTTAACTGTCATTTTAGATCAAAGCACTCAGCAATAAAAATCTAAATCAGATATGCCATCTCCTTTAATCACTAGCGGACAACACATTTGTGATGGTAGCGATGGCAGAAACTTTTCCTTTAATGGATCTGCAACTCAGAAACCATCGTAATAATAATAATAGAAAATTGTAGAGACACAAAGGACAAGAAGGTAATTAACTTAGAACAATCAGCAGTAATAGCAGCAATTGCACTCGAATACATTATCAAATTATTATCTTAAACCATCCATCACTAGTAACAGTAGCAGCAGTAGTAATAATACTCAAAGCAATACTAAAAACAACAACATCACTAGTATCATTCCTAATCCTATCGACAAACTGTAGGATTCTCTCATGAAGTGTTAGCCTCTGTTAATAAAATCATATTACTATCAACCTAATTCAATATTTAATGAAACTAAGAGGCAATTTAACACTCCAGAAGCGATTAAGCCATTGTTTGCAGCACCTGAGATCATTAAGTCATCATAATATGAATCAAAAGTTAAAAATTGGTCAGTTCTCATTGCTAAAGATCCAACATAGAATCGATATACTTGATAGAAAAAACCATCTTCTACTAGAGATTGGGTTCTTTTTACAAAGGAACAATGAACACAAACAATACTCACAATACAAGAATTAATAAAACAAAAATCAAAGATCTTTTTACTCAAAAATACATTTAAACAATCATTTTTTTTATTAACAAACAGTTTTTTTCTCTTCTTATAAAAATTGTAACCAAATTCATGTATATTCTGATATTTTGTGGATCTATTCAAAGGTCAACAACAAAAGGTTTCTGTATGACTCTATGTGATTCTCATTTATTCAATTTATTCGCTATCGTTTTCATATTCAACAGGACACAACTTTTTCCTTCTATTTTGCGTTATTATGTTTTTGCTATTAAATTAATTTCGGTTGATTTTCATAGCACTTCCAATGCAAATAGATCCATGTTATCATTGAATACTGCGTTTGTGTTGAAGAGATTGATGTAGGTTTGGAAATCACATTTATTGAAATGAGAAAGATTAAATACGTCTTAATTGTAAAACTATTTGGTATCTGGTTTGTTCGCAAACGCAATTGGACAGTTTTAGCTGATTTCTGGGTTATTCTTTAATATTCTTGGTTTTTCTGCATCTAAAGTCACTAAATTCTTGTATCTTGGTTGATCTTATGGTTTATTCAAATACCTTGTCTTGGATGCTAAAGAAGCCGGCGCATATCGTAAGGTTTATGGTTATTCTGTATCCTCAACTTCTTCTCCAAATGCATTAATATATCTAGAGAACCCATATTATCTTTCAAGTTCTCTGAGATTTCTTTCTATTTCTTGAATTTTAGTATCATAAATCAAGAGATCTTCCTTCGGGTGAGCCAAATCCATATTTGAAGTTAAAATAGCCTACTTGCCCAGCAATTCACTTTAAATTTTGACTTGTATATTTATGAAAAATATTTTGGATTATCTTTGATTTTCAAACTAAACAAAAGCATTCAAAATCACTTCCAAATATTCTGCTAATAACCTGTGTACAAACCAGCTAGCAATTTCTTGATATTTAATCAAATTAGCAGCTATTTTTACTTAAAATTTCCCCCCAGCTAAAAAAGATACTTCTCAGCAGCTCTACCAAACAAAAACTGAAATTAAAAAAAAACAAAAATTCGTCACTGTTAAATTAACAAACTTTAAAAACAAACGATGCTACTCACTAGCCGCGCATTAAATAGACTTCCCAGCAGATTGATAGTGTCTCTCTTGAGATCTCAGCCTCGGCTAACATATCCCTTTAGCTCTCTAGCAACTAGCAGTAACAACATTCCAGCCCAATAATTCCAGTAAATCTAGCAACTATGTAGGTTATCTGAGTCTCCTTCGAAGACCTTTGACTTTTTTAAGATCCAAAATTATGAAGTAATTTTTCCAGAAGATTCTGAAACTAACTACAATATCACTAATGAAATCGTTGGAAGAGCTGTCTACGGCTTGCAAGAACATTTATCTGATGTGATTTCCCTTATCAAAGAAGATATCTAACTCTATGAAAGTGAACAAAGCAGCAAAGACAAGAAGAACAACGCTCTTGATGGAGAAAATAAAGTAATTTCATATTTATCCTTGAAGCGATAAAAACCTGGCAATAAGGAATTCCGATTATCAGTGTTAAGCTCACAAAACGATGAAATAACTAAAAATTGCACTGCTGAAATCGTCGAACAACTAATTGAGCTTCTTTTACTCTACGAATAACTCCCAATTAGTCTAATTCTTCCATATCAACGAAAAATACAATAATTTCTACATCACACATTCTATCATGATTCTACTGTCCATGTCCCATTAAGATAACTAAGAAAACTACTATTTCTTGCTGTGAAGAACTCCTTTGGTATTTCCACTCCATTGTGTTAGTAGTATTTATCATTCCATCCTTCAAAACAGCGATAAGGATCAAAATAATAACAACAAGAATCTACTGAAAATGAGATTCTTCGATTTGATAATTAAATTGATTTAACAATTTATTTGCATATTCTCAAGGACTTTCCCTTGGCTATTAGAAGTCCTAGTCTCAAACAAGAAGCGAGAATATGGCTGGAAGGTCTTGCGTTTGCTCTGGAAACGAAAAAGCATCAAATGAGGTTTTAGACGTTTTTAATGCTGTTTTGTTCACTTTGTTAAGTATCTGCGTAAAATGAACAAGCTAAGGTAGAGCTTTAAACTGCCTTAAAGAGTCTCAGTGGTGTAGCAGCGAGATAATTTGAAAAGATCACTTCAATCGAGCAAAAAATTGAAGTTATTGTTCTGCTGATAATTGCAGGTGAAAATGAAATTGCTTCTATTTTCCTTACTGCTGTTAAGAACTAAGTTAAATTAAACATAGATATGCTCCGTCTAAGTGAAGGTTTACTTAACTTAATCTCTGATAACACTGCGATCCTTCGCAAGGAGCATCCAGAATGTTTTGAGTTCCTTACCAAAATACTCTTGGAACATCAGCATTTAAGTTCAAAATGTTACTCTAATCTTCTGAGTCCTCACAACAATATCGCTGAAGATCTCCCATTCGTGTTGAAGATTCACTTGATGAATCTTGTCAAAAACGACCAATAACTAGCACCTCCTTTGGAATATTTCCCAGCTAAAAATGGTTAATATCCAACATCATCACAACGAACTCTTTAAAAGCTCCTCCCCGCACATCCTAGTTTACGATTTCAACTTGGTTTCCAAGTCAAACTGGAAATGTTCACAAAACTCGCAGGGTAGATGCACATCGAAGAGGGTATTTTTATTGAATTACTCCAAGCACTTGAGGAATATGACTCACGTACAATATGCGAAGAGCTAAGTTTCCATGGAATCAATTAGGCCTTGATGACGTGTTCTAAATTACATCTTCTCGAGTCATAGTTGTTTGTAAGATTAGAGTAGTATTTTTAGAATATTCTCAAAAATCATAAATTCGAAGACAATCAACTCTGGTCAGTAGTCAGCTTGATGTAGAGCTATTCTGTGAGTGCACATGTGCAATCTCCAGAGTTTTTAGCAGCATAAATGCATTTTTTAGTCGCCAATGCGAAGAGATTAACTTCAAATTTCCAAGGGATCGTATATGCTGTACTCTCACATTGGCTTCTCAGAGTACATGAAAAAGATTATGGAGAATCAATCACAGTCAACACAAACATCTTACCTTCTCTGAAAATCATAATTAGTGAGATGTTTAACAAAGCTGAGCCTGTATCAGCAGCGAATTAATTAAAAATCAACCCACTTATTCTCAAATCTTTCGCATCAACTTTAGAGATAACTGCTCCGGAATATTATAATTCTCTTCCTGAATTAGCGAGAATTAAGGAACTCTCAGTCCCTCCAGAAGCAAGACTCTATAACGGAGCTGAATCGTAGTTTGCTGAGTAACTCTAAAAAATTCTTTAAGAATTAGGGTTAGAATTCTAGAAACAATATCTTGTAGGTGTCTTCAGAGTTGATTTCTATATTCCAGAATACAAGTTAATCGTAGAAGTGAATGGACCTACTCATTACAGCAGAAATTCAATGAAAACAACTATGAAATATAGAATAAAAATGGCACATCTGAAACATTTAGGATTTGAAGTTTTTGATGTTCCTTACATGCCCTTTACAACAGCAGACAAAGATAAAAAACCTGTAGTGATATCAGATATTAAGAATAGATTATCAGAGGTTGTTCAAAAGCTCAGAAAATGAGTAAATGTTTGCTTAAAATGTGTTTAATAGAAAGAAGAGAAATAATTTGATTTGATATTTCTTGTGATAAACTCTAACAATTATTTATCTTCATTTTCTCTACTAAAGTTTCCATTCTTTTCGCATATCCCCCCTTGTTCCTTCTTGAAGTTTTTCCCACTGCACATGTAACTGCTGTGCTGGTCTATTAATTTAAAGACAGTACTATTTTTTCAAATCGAAAAGATATGGATTTGATCAAAACGATTAATTACTTCTTTTCAAAAAACAAAATAATTTATTAATATCATAATATTACAAAATTATTAAGCGAAACACAAGGAACTACTGATAGTTTATAACTAATATGGATGCACCTAATCCCTAGCTAGCAAACATTAAAGCATATCTCTTTGAATTCGTTGCACATATTGAAAAGGTTAAGCTCTCAATTAATTTCCCATGCACGTTGAAAGTCACCTGGAAAAGAGGTACAAGCAAAGACAAATGTGTACCTGAAAGATAAACTAAAAACATTTTACTAGATTTCGAATTGTTGTTATGATTGCTTGTATGAGCATTGGCAGAAAAAAATGACTGATTTTAACAATTTGTTTGTTGATTTAAGGCACACAGAAGACAGAAACTAAGCAAGATGCTAGTTTGAATAAAGGTGAAGCTAAGTTTGACTCGAAGCTAACGATCGAATCAAATCTCTACTTTGACATTGTGCAGAAAAACTTTCTGGAAAAAAAGGTTAGACAAAATAATAACAAATAGTGTCCTCACTGAGGCAAATAGAAAAGTGATTAATGATGTTAATTTTGTGGTTCAAAACAGTCAACTTTCACAGTTGTGATAGCAACGGATAAAGGAAGCAAAGTAGCTGGTGTTGCTACGCTAGATCTTGGCAAGCTAGCAGGATAACAGAAATAAGGTAAAAAAGCTAAAAATACATCAGAATAATGCATTTCTCCCAGAAAAATACAGCTCTAATAATTTCTTATTTCATAATAGAGGTGGAGTTAGATCTCAAGCTCGAGAAATGTCCCGACAAAACAGCATCGCTGAAGTTGAAAGTTGCTCTGAGAATGATTAAAGAAGTTGATTTCTCCAATATGAGGTGTGGTTTAAAATAATTGAAATTATTGAATAAATTTTATAATAATTACTTTTTCTTATATCACAGTTAAGTGTCTTCCAGTTCAGTTACTCATACTGGGAATCTATTGATGAGTGACCAAGCCGCAGGAGGAGCGCATCATGATACTGTAGTGTAGCATAGTAGTAACAAACATTACGAAAGAAAGCTTTCTAGCATTAAAGAAGAAAGTGATTAACCTAGTACAGAAATAGTCTAAACACATCAAATAATGGAGAGTCCAGAGAATAATGGCAAATAAACAGAAGCTGGGGTTAGTGGTGATCTCAACGAATAGAGAGGGTTATAGAAAGAAATTATTGAGATTGAGAGGAGTGAAATAAAGTAAGTGTAATCTGATTAGAATTAAACATCTGTAGCATATGATGAAAAAGAATCAAATTAGAAGATAAATGAACTTTAAGAAAGGTTAGGTGTTCTTGAAGTTGAGAATCAAGAGAAAAACAGATTAATAAATGAATTGAAAAGTGAGATTGTAGTGAAATGTGCAGAGATAACTGAAAGAGCATTGAAAGATCTAGTTATCAAAGAACAGCAATTAAGAGAAGAGTTTACACAAATCGAGAGATCTAGAGCTAAATAGTATGAAATTGAATCCTAAAGTTTGAAAGATACAAATGAAAAGTTGAAATAAGAAACTTAAGCTGCAAGGGAAAGTTCGATTTTGCAGGCTAATGAAATAGCCAATGCAGCTTAGAGGGTGTAATAATCCAAGGAGGATCTTGGGAGTTGTCAATAGGTTATTGAGTAGTAAAGATTATAAATTAATGCATCTAATAAAGCTTCAGAAGAGATCATTTAGAAATTACAGAAAGATTATGAAGTTGTTTAAGCTGAATGTACATTTTTGAAGGAGAAAATAGCTACAGAATAATAGAGGTAACATCAAGAAGGGACAAGCTAAGTAGGGTAGATTGATAAGTTGTTAGCTGAAATAGAGAAATTGAAGATGGAAAATGAGAATTAAAGAAAAGAACACGAAAATAATGAAAGTAATATGGAATAATTAAAGAAGAACTTTGAATTAGAATTAGAGAAAGAGAAACAGGTTTGGAATAGGTAGATTTAAGAATTGAATGAGTAATTACAAGGATTAGCTGTTAAAGGTTCTGAGGAGGAATAATCACAAAAAAGTATTTACTTAAAAGAAATTTAAGAGTTAAACGATTAGATTAGCACACTCCAAGAGAAGAATTAGGAACTCAGTCATAATGTATTGCAGAAAGATTAAGAAAAATTATAATTATAGGAGCATTAGGTTAATGTTGAGAGGTTAGAATAAGACAAATAAGACGAATAAGTTAAATATTAGAAATTTAATTTAGATATTTAAGTTTTACAAGATGAATGTGAGAAATACAAATCTTAAATTTAAACTATTTAATCTGAAAAACATGAACTTTAAGAAGAAAGAGATACGATGAAACTGCAGTATGTTAAAATTAAAGAAGAAAAGGATGCATTACATGAAGAGAATAAAGTTATTCAAGCTGATAATTATGGAATTAAGAATGAACTTGAACGAATTAATTTATAGCAAGGGGAAGTTGAGTCAGGTGAGATTGAAAAATGGAAGAATCAAGTAGATAGATTAAAAGAGCAGTTAGTAGAATAAGAAGAAAAGGCTAGAAGGGATTAGAAGGTGTTTAAAGAAGAAATGGATGAAAAATAGAAGGAATTTATCAATACTTTAAGTTAATAATCTGAATAATTCAGATAACTGCTTGAAGAAAAAGAAAACATAATAAAGAAGGGTATTGAAGATAGACATGAGGTTAATGGTAGGGAGGATTTAAGAAAGAAAAGTTAAGATTAGGATATTATGAATGAGAAGAAGTTTAGTCAAGGAGGAAGTGAATAATTCGAAAATTATGATAAAAAGAATAAAACAAATAGCACTGAGGTAAACATGGTAAATTAAGAGATGGTTATTAGAGAATTGAAAGCATAACACTAACAGGAAATCAGTCATCTTACATAAACCATTCAAGATTTACAAGAAAATAACTAACAACAAATCAGTCATTTTACATAAACCATCCAAGATTTACAGGTAAACGAAATTAATAAAAAAATAACAGTTTTTCTTCTTTTCTTTTTCCTTTCAATGATAACTGACATATTCTTGTATTTGAAGATGGAATTGAATGACTCTAAATCCTAAAAGAATTAGATTCTTCTAGAGATGGAGAAGATCTAAAAAAATCTTAAAAATTCAAAATAAGATCACGAACTTCTGCAATTACTTTAGGATTCGCTGCTTTCAGCTAAATAAAAACTTGGAGACATTTATAATACTGCCCTCTAATATGGAGGAATGGAACTTCTTGAAAAGCTTCAAAATTGCTGAGCGAATTAATAAATTATTGAGTGGGTGTAAAATTTAAGATTTCAAAAAAAAAAGGAAATTGCTTGAATGAAAATATTGCAAAGAGTAAACCTATTGCTTTTGTTCCTGCTATCTTTTAGAAAAAATATATTTCTGAACAGTAAAATCTCATTTGTAACTACTGAAATAACTGTCAAATTCAATTAGATTCATTGAAAAAATAACTTTCTTTTTTGGGAGAGAATTATGAATACCTTGCTGAGTGTAATAAATGTTTTTTTTGGCAAGAAAATAAGGATAGATACATGAATACATTAATAATTTTGCCTGTTAAATAAATAAAAATTAAATAACTTAAACTTTTTAAGAAAAAACTCAAGAAAAAGCGGGAGATCACTTAAATCAAACACTAAATCATAGAAACTAGTATTGAACACAAGGATTTGCAATAAGGGAGAAGATAAATAACTAAAATAGCAGAATGCACTAAAGAAAACCTTCCAACTAAACAAACGGGAATGGAACCAATAATGGCATAGCTAATTCTCAGAAGGAAGCAGTTGAGATTATAAAAGGTAAGAATAAATGAAAGTTGGGTTGGATTTTGGTTGAGAAATAAGCAGAAATGGTTAAAATATGAAAATAATAATGATAAACTATTTACAATTTTCCTTAGATAGGCTGTACTGGATTTCAAGCAAAGAGCCTCCTAAAAACTTGTAAAATGCCTTCTTTTTCAACATCGATCAGGTATTGAAATATTCAGAAAAGTATTTTTAGTTTGGGAGAAATAAGTTTTGTTAAGAAATGAAATGGATCAACTGTTTGAGGGGGGTTATTTGTTGCTCAGAAAATTGCTAAAAGAAAATAAAAGCAAAGAAAAGGTTGAATATCAAATCATCATTTGCTTGTTTCAGAAACCTTTAAGGACCCTCCCCTTCAAATTTTACAAACTCTACATTTTCTCTATGAACTTCCATCTTTTTAACAATATTTAGGATCTGCAATATGAGCCATTCTTCGCTGATTTCGGCCCTCATAATCTAGGCAACACGTATCGATTTGTGAGGGAGCTAGAGGATTTACTAGCTGATCCGTAATTCTCCAAAAATAATATCATCCATCACACTGGAGTGGATTCTAACAAGAGGACCAATGCTGCCTATCTCATAGGTGCCTTCATGGTAAGTAGATCATTGTTTTGTTAGCATTTTGAGGGGTTTAATTGGGGCCTGCTAAATGTGTTAGGAGATTTTCTAAGTTTAAGAAAAATCTTAATAATTCATGGAATATCAAAGAATTTTTAATTATTTTGAGATCTTTTAAATCAATTTTATGAGATTAACAAAACCAAATAGGACAAGATTTTACTTTCTTGTTATTCATTCTTTTCTAATGTTCTAATTTCCTCAAAGATTTGGAGGGTTCAAATTATTCCCAAGGATATCTTCAAATTGATTTTATTCCCAACCATCAAAAACACTCCTCTATTTTTGTCTATCATTTCACATAAAATAAGAATTTTTCAAAAAACATAGATTTAACAGGAAGTGCCTCTATGGCAATCAGCTTAATTTGATCCTTCCCATTCGTTCTTTTCCTCTTTTCCCCTTTTCCCCCATTTTCCCTTTAGACTTACCGCCATTTCCATATTAATAACTGAATATTGCAAACATCTTAGGTCATAATCTAAGGGAAATCTGCAGATGCAGCTTGGTCACTTTTATCGAAAGTATAACCTCCTTTCAACGACTATCGTGACGCTAGTTATGGATATTGCACCTATAAATGCACTGTAAGTAACTTTTGGTCTATCTTTTTTTAAAATAATTCAACAAATCAAAGACAAAACCAAATTATTTCAGTTTGCGCCCATAAATAACAGTATATTTTACCATTTTTAAGATATTAGATTGCTTGAGGGGAATCGAATGTGGTATTAAACTGAAATGGTTTGATGTTAGAGACTTCAAACACAGAGACTACGAATATTACGAGAGGATTGAAAATGGTGATCTCAATCTTGTTGTCCCAGATAAATTTGTTGCATTTTCTGGACCATCTTCAAGCCAAAGAGATCCAGAAGGAGTAAGGAATAACATTATCAATCTACATAAAGATAATATTAATTTAATCAGAGAAGTTTTTTTGAAAATATTTTTTCTTTTTTTGATTTGTTAATTTCTAAAAGTACCGTACATTTACACCAGAGGATTACGTGCCAATCTTTAAGAATCTAGGAGTTACTATGGTTATTAGGCTCAACAAGAAAGCATATGATGCCACACGCTTCACTAAAAATGGAATCAAACATGTCGATCTCTATTTCCTTGATGGATCATGCCCTCCTGATGTACTTAAATATATTTCTTACCTTAACACTCTTGATCTTTTGATTCATTTAAAATATCAATTAATTTGTGTCTTTCACATTCTTTAGGATATTGTTGAGAAGTTTCTCGAAATTTGTGAGAAAGAAAAAGGAAAAATTGCTGTGCATTGCAAGGTAATAATCTGAGTCATTTGGTAGTTATATGATCATATATTATCATAATCTTTATTTTATCAATTTATCACCAAACTTAGGCTGGTCTTGGAAGAACTGGAACTCTTATCGGTATGTATGCAATGAAACATTATCATTTCCCAGCGGCAGATTTCATTGGATGGATTCGTGTTGTAAGGCCAGGAAGTATTCTTGGTCCTCAGCAGTATTATCTTAATCAAAAATAGCAGGAAATGTGGAGAGAAGGGGAAAACTCGCCAATTTGGAAAACTGTTAAGCATCTCATCAGCGATATTGATCAATTAAACTCTCGCTTCAAGGTAATTTTTCATTTTAAAATTTAAGATAAAATGTAATAAATATTCAATAAGCTAGCTACAAAATAAAAAAAAACAATAAAAAAGATATTTATTTATTTGATGTAATGTATTATCATATGTTGTGAGTTGGGAATTTGAATTAAATTTAATGGAGATACATACTAAAATCCATTTTTTATGATTTCTTATCTAGGAATTACAGATTGAAAATAAAGGTGAAATATCCCCTGAGGAATTAAAGATGGCTGTTGCTGGGGATGACAAACAAGGTGACTAGTTGAAAGGGCAAAGACATAATAAAGTACTCACAAATAGCAAGAAATGAAAGGAAACAAGCATGAGAAAAGATCTCTTTTTTTTATATTTTAGAAGCTCATAGAACCAAAATAATAAAAAAGATCTGTTCTTTCTTAGCTGAATATGTTATCCAACACACACACATCTATCTAGATGCTAACATAAAAATACTATTCTCTCTCCTTTCTTTTGCTTGTTTTGCTGGATGAAAACTTGACTTTATGATTAGATATTTATTTGTAATTAATTCAAATCAAAAAATGAAGTAGAATGTTATTTAGTTTTTGATCCATAACCATAAGACTCTGGACAATCTATCCTCTTGTTTATTTGTATCACTCCAATTTGAGACATTAATCTAACAAAACAATAAAAAACTAAGTGAAAATTGAATAAATATTTTCTCCAATTTAAACAATCAATAAATGAAATTCCTTAATATTGGATTCATCTTTTGTTTCTGACTTATTAATTTATTTATGAAATCGTTCATATATTAAATTCGTAGAGATGTATCATTTATTATTCATTTAATAAAATCGAAGTACAATCGTGTTTCTTATCATAGCATATTTTCAGTGAAGCACGTCAATAAAATTTTATTCCTCGCTCAGTTTATGTACTTCCGCGAAAAGAAAGATCTAAAAATATTCCTGCAATATAATAATTACTCATTTAAGATTTTAACCTTCATTAGTTCACTTTTTTCGGAATTTATCTGCAGCTGATTTTTCGATAAATCAAACAAAATCAGAAAAAAATAAAAATAAACAAAATCGAATCCAAAAGATATTCTTTTGTTCTGTTCTTTTTTTAGAAAAAAGCAAATCATTCCTCAAAAACAACACAATGCTGCTTGCTCCCCCTCCTCAATAATCCTAATTCAGGAATAGTTTACAGTAATCTTAAAACTAGTTTTACCTGCAGAATTCGCAATAAAATCAGCATCAACTTGATTATCCTCCTAACTTAAGTATCATTGATCCACATAATAGATCATTTCGCGAGACCGCTATCCCAAACAATAACAACAATAATAATCTTGCAAGGAGTATTGTCCCATCGAATTTCGAAGAAATCTTGAATGATAGGAATTCCTTTCACACTGAAAGGTTAGATTTCAATAACAATATGAATATGAAACCCAACGTTAGGAATAACAATCTTCCTAACAATAATAGTTAGTTCCAAATGGTTCAATCAATTAACTCGATTTTCGTTGAGTAAAAGAAACAAGAACCTTTAAATAGATCTGAAGTCCTCCGTAAAGCTGCTGCTAACAACTAACAATACCCACCTTAGACTATAAAACCCTAAACACTCTATGATTCATTTGAAGGAATTGATTCTCAAGAGCAACTTTTTCCTAGAAGTTCAGTTCAGAGAATCAGCAAAGACCCCTCAATTGCATTTCCTGGTAGATATGCTTTGCCAGCTGATATTTTCATTTCTGATAAGAATCAGAGCAATGCCATTTAGAATCAAGCTAACAATAGAATCAACCATGATCTATACGACTATGTAAAGATATCAGCATAACTCATGGCTGAGAAAGAATTTCAATATTTCTCCCCTTCCAGCCAAGAAAAAATTCAAAACCCACAAATTTTACAACGAAATCGTGGAATTTATGAAGGAGAAACTGTCAAAGAAGCTAATAACAATGACTAAATCCTCTAAGGAAGAGGCAAAATGCTTATCCGTAATGGGGACATCTACATCGGTGAGTTTTGGAGGAATTCCTTCCATGGAAATGGTCTGTTAGCTTTTTCAAATGGCGATTTCTATGAAGGAAAATTTGCATACAATCAAATGAATGGCAAAGGGATCTATCATTTTTTCAATGGAGATCAATTTAAAGGGGAGTTCGTAGAGGACAAGTTCTCTGGGGATATGTCAGAATACTCCGAAGCAGTCACTGGAGAAGTGTACATAGGTCAATTTTTGAATGGATTAAGACATGGAAAAGGAAAGCTGACAAGCAAAACAGGATAAGTAGTTGATGTAGAGTATTTCAAAGGAAAGAGACTGATTAATAAGCTACAAGAGGAAGAAGATGAGAAAGTGTAATTGATTATGATTTAAAAATAATTTTCCATTGATGGGATGAAAATACAGAGTAGTTATGATGATTTATTTTTTGTTTATTTAGAAAAAAGTAGAAGAAGTAATTACGATAAACTAAGCGTTCAAAGATATTTTAAAATGAATTTTATTAGCTCAACGATAGCCGTAGCAGAATCATTGAAAATGCTGATCTTGAAGAGTTTATTATTGTCGATGCAAACCTTGAAGCATAAAGCTTATTAAATCAATATGAATTGATTTTAAAGAATAAATATCCAGCAAATGATTTGGTTAAATTATATGATAATGGATCGATATTTGAGGGATCGAATCATCTTCGGCTCACATCTGGAGTTGCCATATTCATGTAATTTACAATTATTGGAATTAAGAAATAAGAATTGTTAATAAAAAAGTTCTGCATTATCATTAATCTTCTTTTATTTTTGATTTAGCTTCCCAGATGGGAATTCATATGCAGGAGAATGGGAAAATGGCTTACAATAAGGTCAAGGAATGTATTTTGATAAAAAAGTTGGCCTTTTTACAGGTTCCTATATTAAAGGAAAAAAACATGGATATGGTGAGATGAGATATCTCAATGGAGATCTATACAAAGGTAACTGGGTAGAGGATCACAAGGAATCTGAGAAAGCGACATATTACTCAGTTGAGAAACAACTCAAAAGCATTGGAAAAGCTGAACATGGGCAATTCATTGAAATTAGTAGGCAGTAGATTAAATGCATCAGATGAAGAAATATACAAGGACAGAGAATATTAACAACAAGTAGAAGAGAGATAAACAATTTAGTTTTAAGATTATTGGATTATTGTTCTTAATATTTGAATAACCTACTAGCTTAAAGTTACTGATTAATATGAAAAATACAAAAATATTCATTTTGATTTTTTTTCATAAAAGAAAACAAATAAAATTGAAAGATAATAAAATTAAGTGAGAAACAAAACTGAAATAACATTTGAGATACACACATAGAATGAAATAGAATACGGGAAATTTTATAGTTTTACAGTTCAATCACAATTGCAATGGCAATGTTGTAAGCAATTTTATTATTGAGGATTTATGGTTTTGGTGCTTTTTATCTTAGGATTTCTTAAGAAAGATTGATCTCAAAAATATTCAGAAATAACTATTCCTTGCGTAAAGACAATAAATAACTTAATTAATCATTCAATATCCATTTTAGAATGCATTTATTCCTTCAGACTGTTCACAAACGAAAAATCTAAATAAACAAAAAATCCAAAAAAAAAATATTAGTATTTCATAACAAAAAAGAATAATTCAAAGTGCGTTTAGTGTTTACTTGCGAATTCATGATAATCATGTTGGTCTTAATAGGAATCAATCAAGAGAGGTTATTCGACAAATTGCTTTAGTATTTTAAACAAGAAAAACACATTTATTTTTCAAAGTTATCTTCAAATTATGTTACATTATCGAAGTTGCTAACATCAACTTCATTCTTAAGTTTCGGGATGAATGGAGCTCTATATTCTTTAAGCAACATTCTGCACCAATCCACATCAATAAACCATGGATGGTCCATGATTTCATCAGCTCCATTCGATCCAAGTCGAATCAGAGGATTTTTATTGAAGAGTCTAGCGAGCAAATCTTTACAGGATTTAGAGAGCTTCTCTGGGATATCAATTTCCTTATGCTTTATTTATTAAAAGAGATCTTCACGATTCGGAGAATTACTGGAAAATGGAGGCATACCAGTAAGCATTTCATAGATTAAATTACCTATGATTAAATGGATACGAATAAATAACAAAAGTTCAGTTTAAAAAAAATAAAAATTTCCTCTCAAAAAGGATATTAAATGAACAATTAAAGCTTAAATTGAAGGAATGGCCTTAGATTATCAATATTCCCAAATAAAATTTCACAATAAATTCCAGAATAATAAATAATCTATTTCATATTTTTTTAAAAATCTAGAGCTTTTAAAAGTGCTCAAAGTGCCATTTTACTAGAATATCATTTAATTATTATCTTTTTTATAACTAATTCTTCTGTGGGGGAGTGGGGTGGAAAAAATTAGTCTTTTCTTTTTGAATTAAAACTCTTACCTAATGCCCACCAGTCGACAGGCTTGCCATGTCCGTTCTTGCTGAGGATTTCAGGCGCAAGATATTCTGGAGTACCACAAAACGAAAACGCTGAGTTATGAGAATCTACGTTTGCCTTAGAAAGACCAAAATCAGATATGCGAATGTAACCTTCTTTGTCAAGGATCACGTTCTCTGGTTTTAAGCTAAAAAATAAGAGAGAATAATTAAAGAAATCAACTAATGTCTTGTGTGTTTGCAGCAAAATATTATTACAAAATACAAAAAGAAGCTCATATTCAGAATACTGAACATTGAATGAAACCTTTTCCAATAAAAATATTAATCCATTATTTCTTTTCTAAAACATAAACATTGCAATACTAAAACTGTGTCTTCTTGAAGACTGGGTTTATCTTATTCCAAATGATTTGTTATTTGAAACAAAATAGAAATGATAGTTTATTAACAATGTTTTAAACCCAAAAAAGATGATTAAAATGGTTTTTATTAATCATTAATATCTTACTCTCGATAAATAATGTCATGTGCGTGTAGATGCTGCAAGGCAAGAACGATTTATGCTGTGTAAAATCTTGTCCTAAAAAGTTAAAAAATAACTAAGTTTTTTATCAATGCAAAAACTAATCTATTAAAGCAAACTGGTTGTTACTATTCTTCATCAAATTTGTGTTTCCTCTCCAGAATCGAAAAGAGTTCTCCTCCAGGACAGAAATCCAAAGCGAAGAATAACTTCTTTGGATTCTAAAATGAATAGTGGAGTTTAATGATAAATGGATGTGGCTCAATTTTGACTAGGATATCCCTTTCAAGCACAACTCTATGCTACTATTTGAGTTCTTCTATCATTTTTTTCTTGAGTATCTTGAGAGCATAAACCTTCTAATTGGAAGTCTTTCGGACTAAAAAGACTTTAGCATACGATCCTTCACCAATCATGCTAAGTAGTGTAAAGTCACTTAGACTTACACTATTTTGTTTTGCTGCTGAATGATTTGTGTTTCCTGGCTATGGATAAGATGTAGGTGATGACTCTTGTCTTTGATTGTGATTCTAAGAATTATTAGATTTCATTGAAGAATTAGGTTTTTGAATAGAACGCAAAGAAGAAGAGTTGGTGTAGAACTACTTCTTTTCTGAATACATTCTTGTTTTTGTTTGTTTAATTATTTGATTTTTTGCGACTCTAGTTCTCTTTCTCTTCCAGTTGCCCTTGCTTAGTCAGGCTCGATCTATCTATCATCTTCTCCTGACAGATTTCATAAATCAAGATGAATTCTTTGGAAATACAAAAACTCCTCCCCAGATGTCTATCCAGCAAAAATAAAGTAATCTAACAATTATTCTAGAAAAAATTCTTTATACCAAATCATATCTAAATACACTAAAAGATCAAAAGAATAACAGAGGCTTATCTCCTTACAGTATTGAATATAAAAATTTGTGCTATTGAAGTTTAAGTTGATAAACGATTCTACAGATCTTTTTCCTCTTAAATACTAAAGATCTACAGCACAAAATAGCAAAGATATTTTTGGAATTATTATTAAGTTACTTTTCTTTTGGCACTCAAAAGAGAGCGAGGTAATTTCCTAAGCAACAAAAGTAAGCAAATGTCAGTGATGCTATTCTTGTCACAGCCTAATAAATAAAATCTAAAAGTATTTAATGGAAAGAATATTTAGATTATCTAAAAAATAAACCGATTGGTTTGTCACAATAATATGGAACGAATGCACATTCATTGTATTTTAAATCAACCATTAATTGCATAAAATCCTTAGAACCAATGAAATAGTTAAGTTCTTTGTTTTCGATTCCAGCATGCTTCAAGGAAAGCCAGTTAGTTACCTATGCGATGAAAGGTTTGAACATTTTTGGAGTTAAAATTTGTTTAAGGAAAATAAGCTAAATAATCAATGTTATTAAAGTTAAGATAAATAATCTTTTGGCAGGGATCCTTTTTTATGTGATAAAAATCCCAATCCAACTCAAGGGTTCTTGCTTTTTGCTGCTGAAAATACCTTCTACCCAATTCCAAATTAATTATTTAAATTAAAAGAATTTTCTCTGCTTTTTTCTCAATTACAGTATTGTTTTGTTGGGGAAATTTTTATCCGAACAGAAATCTTTATTTTATGCCCCACAATAATAAGTGATGAACTACAAAAAAAAAACAAATCAAACATTCTCCTATTTATCTTAAATACCCAATCAAATTATCCCAACTGCTGAGTGTTCATATTATTAAGAGGTTAATACAATTTAATTTATTTTTCCAGTTAAAAAAAGGAATATTTTACAGAAATATTTTAAGCAAATCCTAACTCTCTTTCGAAATAGCATGAGCCATGTGTTTAACATGACATTCTCCAACTATGGAAAATACCTTGATTCAAATGTGTTCCTGCAAAAACCTAAGAAATCAACTAAGCCATCGTTTCATTAGGAAACAGTTTTACCATAGAAACCAGAGGAAACTGCATCTTTACCAAAAAATAGCAAAAAAAGATCTTAAACACCTTCGAAATTATCTAAAACTGTTAATGTTTCTGCAGCTGCAGTCTCTGATGAACGTCCATTAAGCTAAGGATCCTCTGCGTTTCGCTCTGTTACAAGAGATAAAACAAGAGGATTCTGCCATTATTTTGTGAGAGAAGCTAATTCTGAAATCAAATACTAGCCAAAATACGACTTAATTTCAACGAAATCACCAGCTTTTTCAATTGCCAAAGAACATTAGAATCAGTAATTGGAAAGTACTTTTCACCCATCAAACCCTCCAAAAGTGAAGCACTTAAGCTTCACGTTAACACAGTAACCAAAATAAACTAATATGAAAAACAAAGATACCAATAATCCAGTGAATCATCTTTCTGCCCGCATGACTCCAAGAGAAAATGGAAATAGTTTCCATTTGAGCAGAGGGTAACAAAAAATAAATCAACCTAAGGTTGAAGAGCCAGTTACAAGACGAAGAATGAGTGCTACTTCTTATTTCCTCATCCCGAACGACCAAGAGGAATAATAACAATAGATCTTAAAGCCTCACTAAAACACTCCAAACTAGATCAAACCAAAAACACAAGAACATAAACAAGATCAATCATCGTATTCATACATGAACAGCAATACATTATCATATTTACAATTTGAAACTGTCAACTTGTCTAAGCAACCATTTAAAGAAAACATCCACAATGAAAAGAGTTTTTCTCTAAAGGAAACGGAAATAATCAAAATCAAAAAAATGACTCATAATTAGTAAGAAAAGCATCATCCTCCCAAACTAGAAGTTCCTTCTTTCCAAGATGAATCTCGCTTCAATAACTTCTAATTCATGAAAATAGACGAATCCAAGACTCATGCGTTTAATTCGTACACTAATCGCAAGGCTTTTGAACCAAAGAAATAGTAGTCACCTTCATATGACTTTAATAAAGTAACTATTAATAACAATAATTAATTTTCTTTTCTTTTCAATCTTAAATAAAATGAAAACGAGTTTATTTTTGGCTGTATGATTAGGTTAACTTTGACAGACTCTTAACAAATGATAAGCATAATAGAGGAAATGTGTCTCTAGAATACTAACGTGTTGCTACACCCTTAGCAACAAAACATGAAATTCAAAATGGAAGAGATGATAAATAGAATGTAAGTCATCTGTTGGATTATCCCTTGAAAGATTAAGCATACTATCAGCAGTCTACAGTACATAGACCAGCTATTGCTTACTTTAGTAGATAATCACCGAGAGAATAGAATATTTTTCTTAAACAAAACGCAAATAAACGGCCTCTGTTCCCTTATTAGCAATAGCAAAAAATCTTGCAAAATGAGGTTTAGGAGATCTGAACAGTAATCAACAGTAATGTCAACAAAAAACAATAGTAATCAAGTAAATTAATCCAAAACTTTAAATAACTTTAACCCTCTCTTAATATTAAGAAGCTTTTTTATCTTCTTGTCTTTAAATTTCTTTTTTTATCTTCATATTTTCATATTCAATCAGATTGTCATCTTTTTCGTCAAAATATTAAACAAATGACTCTAAGTTCCTTCATATAAATGAGACCTTTCCCTTACATAGTATGGAAAGCGGTGAATTTACCTATTATTAATAAGACTTACATTAATCTTGTGAGAAATATCAAAAAGCTGAACAAAAATTAGAAATAATAAAAAATGCATCAACCGGGAATCGAACCCGGGTCAAAGCGATGGCAACGCTCTATTCTACCATTAAACCATTGATGCTTGGTATAACATTTTGCTTCCACCAGTGGTTCTATACATTTACGTTGACACCCCATTAATTTCAAATACAGGTTCATTTTTCAAAGTAAAATGTACTTAAGTACATAAGTATTTGAAAAAGTATTTGTTTTCTTGAAAAGGTCAAATGTAAATGTATCATGCGACAACTAAAAAAGAAAAATACGTTTACAAATATCTAAGCAAGGAGATAATTACCTAAACAATTAATATCCATTAATACATTGAAATAATTTGTTAATTTCTTTCTTTTCATGAGAATTTCAAAGATGAATTGAGAACTGGTGGTTAAGGAACTGGTTCTGGATGAAGATGCTTTGTATGAACTGATCTAGAAAATGCATATTTCTTATCAACATTTCCAGATGGATCGATCTTTTAGAACACAGCTACTCGATAGCAATGAGATATTTCCCATAAATCTGGATCGATCGACGGATGTTCCTCTGAGAATTTATTCAATCTCATTGTCTAAAATAGTTCTTTATTTGAATTTCTGTAGGTTTTGTAGAAATCTATGAAATTCAAATTTTCCTTTAAATCAAGAGAATATTCTAATGCAAGTTTCTCAAGATTATTCAATTCCACTAGATACTCCGGTGTGTATGTAATAGCCCCTGTTTATTAGTCCTTTTTACCCACTGCATCTTAAAGGAAAAAACCATAACTTAACCCATAAGGCTTACCTACTGGGAAATCCAAAGAATCAAATGCCATAGAGAAATATTTATTCTCAAAAACATGTTTTTTCAGTGTCTCATTGTAGACAGATCTACTGCGCATTTTTTTAACAATCGCATTGGCATCAGAAAATGTCAGTAAAAGATACCCAAAATTGTTGAGCTTTTAAGAAGCATTTTCAAAGAAATTTCTCGCTGTTCTCTCGCTTCCAAACATGTAATGCATCGCCATCTAACAGCTGACAATATCAAAGAAGACTCGTTTTCCGAAATCTTTTTCTTGTTCTGGTTCTTGGATGTGCTTCCAAAATACTTCTGAAGAATCAGATCCATCTTTTTAGTAGAATCCATATCTAAATCGCTTATGTGCTTCATCAGGTCGAAGTCTCTCAAGCATCTCCCTAGCACGTCTGTGAGCTTCTTGGAGAGAATTAAAAGCGATATCTACTCCAATATAAAACGCAATATCTGCATGTAACCATTTTTTTAGATCACCTCCCATACCGCAAGCAATCTCTAAGACATACAGTTAATTCTATGTAATTGCTAGATCTTCTTTTCCCTTGATAAACTACTTCCTTGCATCGGAATATTTCTTAATAATCACACTCTTGATCCAATTATGGAAATTACGTAGATCAGTTGTTTCAAGTACTTATCTAGTCATTTCAGTGAGGGCTTCTTTATTCTCATATCCAGCTTGTACTTCTCGCTTTCGATCGTTTACTTATTGTAATTTACCTGGGAAACCTTGTATGCTTGAAGACAGCTGATTATTTACTTCTTATTGCGTTTCAGTTGAGTTTAGGAAATTCCCTTACTTTTTCTTTGCTGATTCCTCAACGAAAGAATCATCGAGGGATCCTTCATTGTCAAAAATTTTCTTATTTTTACTAGACTTTTGCTGCTATTGCTGTTGTTGTGGTTGCTTAGTTGCACGAGATTTTTTAACTTGTGGAGTGGTATTTGCAGCTCCTTCTGTTTTTAGTTTCTTTTTAGATCTTTCATTCTCATCGTTTTCATCAGAATCCGATTAATTTCTATTGGATTTCCTCGATTTGGATTTCGTTTATTTGCCTTCCTTTACTTTACTGCTGGGTGTCTACTGTTATTGTCTTTTTAAAGTAGTTCGTTCTTCATCAAGACGTCTTTGATGTTCATCATCCATTTCATCTAAGGAGTCTTCATTGAAAATAGAATCAGAGTCACTTTTTGTGTTTTGTTAATGTTTCTGAACCTATTATTTTGATATTTATTCCTATTTTTGCAACTCCTTCTACTAATGCTTTTTAATGGAAGCCTCTCTTTTGAGGCTCACCTCTGAGAGAGGTAGATTTTCATCTTCTTTTTCAAAATCTAAAGAGGAACTTTCCTCATAACTTTAAGAGTGTTCTTCACTCATTGTGTCTCTTTGAGAAATTTTCAAGTTGCGAGACAAATCACAATTATTAATATTTAAAAAGTTGTTTGATTCTATTTGTCCTTTGAGTTCGATTCATAAACATTTTACATATTAGAATTCCACTTTGTGTTTTTGTATGATTACATCACTACACAACTTGCCCGCGTATTTTGCTAGATGTTAAGATTGGTTGAAACTTAAAAATATTGATCTTTTTCTTTTGGCACAAGTTTTAACTTGCGACCTCATTTTCTAATAATTTCCATAATTTCATAAAGATAAATAAGCCTGTTTGTCAGCATCCAAGTTTTCTTTATTTTTTAATTTTCTTGTGTTTATAATTATCATTTTTTAATCCAAAAGTAGTTGTTTTGTTCTTTTTTATTATCTTGTCTACATGGTGTTTTTTTTTTGGGTTTTTTTCTTTTTAGTTTTCTGTATTTTTCACTGAAATAATTTATGAAAAATCAATCAAAAAGTTCATTTTTTTATTTGTTATTCCAATTTACTTCCTTTCTCTAATTCTCTTCTCCTTTATAGATTTTATACATACACATACATATATTCAGGTTTATTACAGCCCTCTTCCGGTTAAGGATTAAGTGTATTCGTATTGTAAAATCTTTTTTTTTGTTGTTTCTTGGTAGTTTCATTGGTAAATGAAATACTTTATCCAATGTTTTTTCTGTAGATTTTAAAGAAATAATAAGCTTCTTAATCCAGAGTTTCACATTCAGGATCCTCATAGTTGAAAGGTAGCTCAAAAAGATATAATTATTCAAGAAGCTCCTCATTATCGTCTTCCTCTTCTTCCTTTTTTATCTTTATCGTCATCCTTATCTTCCTCATCGAAATCATCTTCTCGGAGTAGATTTAAGAAAAATTCATAAACAATTTCAGCTAATAATAATTTAAATTCTTTCAATAAAGATCAGAAAAATGAAACAAATCTTCACAACATTAACAGCCATCTCAGTAGCTTTGAAGCTAGAAATGAAAGGGAGGATAATTACATTTCCAGTAATCCCAGCAACCGAAATGTGAAATATGAAAGAAATGACCATAATAACAGTAGATACAAGAGAAATGATAAAAAGATAGACGATATGGTTGAAGTAGATCTAGATCTCCAAAGGAGAAATGAATCAAATAGGAACAGTGAGTCTAACATGGACTAAGCTAATATTTTAGAAATTTTATCAAACACCATATTTAAAAGCATAACTAGAAATAATTTCTTTAATCTAAAACAATAAGCAACTTTACTTTTAAATTCATATCATACACAACTATTAATTTTGCTACTCTCTTTCAAGTTATCTCTTCCTCCATCACCTTGATCTATTTCACATCCATTCAAGCTCCAAATCAACCAACTAGTCATAATGCCCAGATAAACAATTCCTTTATTTTTTCTTCTTTAATCGCTTGCATGATATCTCTTAATTTAACCAAAAATAGCATATTTTAATTATTATTATTCTTCACAATAAATTTAAATGAGTAAACAACCTGATTATGGAGATTTTCATTCTTTTATGGCTGCAAATTATCTAAAAAAAATTCACTTTTCTTCTTCTGACCTCTTGGATCAAAGTCAACTAATAGCCCCTGAACTGAATTAAATAGCTCAAAATAATAACTTTGTGGAAGGAAAGAAGTAACAAACTAAGAAATGCTAAAATAGAGAGAGAATAATTTAGGATTTCTAAAGAAATTCACAATAAAAATAACTACTTGAAGAGTCCTTGAATTGTTAGCAGCTAAAATTAAGATAGGAGCTTGAGATTTTGTTTTATTAATCCCTTTACTTTTATTGAAATAACTTGGATGGATATCTTATCCAAAAAGAAGAAGATAGTTACAGATGAAAAATATTCATTTACTTTTATTTTTTTTTAGAATTGAAGAGTCATCCCATATTTTTGTGACATGGGATTACTGATTTTTTATGTAATTAAAATGTTTCTTCAGTTTCAAGAAACAGAGTAGGTTTATTTTGATATTAAAATGGCAAAGAGAGAAAAATGGCAACTTAGATGTAAACTAAGAGATGATCATTCATTGCAAATAATCCATTAATTCTATATTTAGCAAGAATTTCATTTCAACAAAAGAAAAAAGGAAATAATAATTTTAAATTGCCTTTAACTAGCTTTAGATAGGACATTCTCTCCATTCTGATACATAATAACTTTGAAACTATTTTTAAGAAAATTCCTAAGTGCAATCATCATTTACAGAAGTATTTTTCTTTAACTGTAGCAGTCAGGTTACAAATACGCCTCTACATAAATAGAAATTTCAGATTTTTGAGTCCTTAATTTGCTTAAGAAAATGAATCAATCTATTTTTTGGTTTAATTTAAAAGCAAAAAAAAATTCACTTTTTTCATGGAATCACATCAAATAAATTATTATTCTTATCAACACATATTTTCAAAAAGTTTTTATCACGAATGGTATGAGATTTTTTAACAAATAGAAATCACTTGACATTCAAGTAATCTCAACAACAATCTATTTTTAAAGTATTTCAGAAAATAGAAGCTATTTTTCATTCAATCAAAAATGAAAAATAGAGGAATTTAACTTTTTCAAAAGATTGAACAGAAAAGAAAAAGCCTGAATTTATTCAAAAAGAAAACAGTTGTCACTGAAATTTAGTAAAATAATAGAGAAAATAATTTAAAAAAGATCAGTATTACCTTTCAAAATCTCCTTAAAATGATACATTTTAACAAAAAATACAGTTGTTTTCAAAATTGATAATAAGAGATTTTTTCTCTCTTTCTTATTGGGATTCTGCAATTATGTAAGGAAAGAAGGCAAATGCCTTCCAATAGTCATAAATAAATAAAAAATAGTTTATATTGTATTTGATTTGCTGCAGACATGATAAAATATTTCATAAAATCAGTCATTTTTTGCTTTTTGTAAGTTGGCAGAGTCACAAAGAAACTAGGAGTAATTAAGGGAGCTGAAGAGCCCTTTGAAAATTAATTCTTATTGGATAATTGGCAACAGATTTGTGGCTAAAAGTTATCTTTACTCACAAACTATTTGACTTTGAGATCCGCTCCATTGAATTCATCATTAGTAACTTTTTTAGTCATTTGTGAAAGTATAGAAAGAGTGAAATTTAGATAAAGTGACAAAACAGAAGCAAAAGAGAGCATCAAATCTTGATGTTCCTCTAAATTACAGATACATGTTTACAATATTATTCTTCATACGTTTCTTAACAGAGAATCAATATCTTCACAGAAAAAATAAATAAGATAGTATTTCAAAAAATAAAAAAAAATCATCTAAAGGCAAAAGGAGACCCCTCTCTCCTGCCCTCTCCCTCTATAAACATAAAATGTAGCAACTATTTATTGATTGTAACTGAGTTTTTATGATAATACATACTAGAAAGTCTTTTTACAGATATCAATAACAGAGTGAAAAATGAATATTTCTTAACCAATTCAAATCTATTTTTTCCCTTTGTGGTTTATAATCGTTTCTATTTTCTATTTTAGTTTCCAAAATGTCTCTCTTTCTTGATTCCATTTGATAGACAAATTTTCTTTAAGCAACTCGTTCTTATGCAGTAAATCAGCAATTTCTTAATTTAAAAATGTTAGTTACTATGTAAAAATAACAATAATAATCAGAGCTTACTGGAAACTAAAATTTACAAATTTCTTCTCTTTATCTTAATTCAACATGCCCACTGTAATATGCAGCAGATATCTGTAACTTTGTGCTTTTATCTTTAGATCCGCTACTTTCTTCTATGAACAATAATAAAACAAGAAGTCATCAGGTAAATTTTATGTTTCAGAAAAAGGAAGATAAAAAAAAGATGAAGAAACATCCTATCCTTTTCTTTTCTCTCCTCTATTCTCTCAATTTAATTCGTTTATTGTTAAGTACGTTATTTTTAGATCGTTCGATGTTCTTGAAAAGATTATGAACGGATTGTAGGATCTGAAAATTCTGAAATATTTTTCTTATCTAATAAAGATTTGGTTTGAACAAAATACAGGTAAAAAATAACAAACCCTGGGATGTTTCTTTAAAATTAACCTTGAGCATGTGTGTGTAAACGAATATTCAAGGATGATCGAATTAATTTGGCAGATTAAGAAATAGAAATTGATGTGGAGTATTTTGTCGAAAAAAGTTTTAATTTGCAGTGAAAAATTCACATTAGAAACTTATTTCTCATGGGTAGGATTAATTTGAATAAGAGACGAACTCAGCCACCCAACATTAATATGCACAACTCGTCAATTAATGTGTTAATTACGTACTGAGTAGTTGAATCTTGGATATTTAAAAGCCATTCATGTAATTCTGAGGTGGAATGGAACTAATGTTAGTATTTAAGATTTAATATAAAATATTGAAAAAAATTATCACAATTAAAGTAGTTTCCCTTTATTGATTTTAATGATGTGTGGGAAGAAAAGGGAAGAAACAAACCAAAATAGGTTAAAATATTGACTTATCCTTCATTCTTCTTAATAGATTTCTGTCCTGTCTTCCCTTTTATTTTTATTAGTAATATTATAACAAACTAAATTTTCGACAGATTCTTCATCTTTTAGTAAATTTTTTAGAAGCGAGAGTACTTCATAAGCAGCTTGTTTGTTGAGAATTTTGCTTTATTCAATCCAGGAGGAACATTCCGAATATATAAAATGCTTGAAGATTAGACTGTAGATGTTATGGAGAGCGATGTACTTGAGAACATGATGGTTGAATGAATGATTTTTAAGATAGCGAGCAAGTTACTTAAATTAATTGTCAATTGATTTAATTTTTGGGAGAAACTCTTTGATAGTTTCCTTATTGTCCTTCACATAAGATTTAAATGCGTTGAGGATACTCTTCAAAATGTTTTACTTTACTTAGCTTTAGAGATTAAAAGAGATATCTTCTGAAGATTAACAAGAGGAAGCAGAAAAAGATCCAGAGGCTGGGCGTTTTTCTTCGATAATTTTGGTATTTTCCAGCTAAGACGACATTTCAGATGGTATTATTTTAATATCTTACTCGAATTACAGTATTGATAAGTCAGTTTCTTTTGTCTATAAATAATAATTAATATCCAAAGAATTCAAAGGAGATTAAAGAAGAAAAACAGTTTTTTCATTATCAGGATGCTAATCTCTAATGTGAAGTAATGATTAGATCAAATCGTTTGTAGTATTTTTTGTTGAACCAGCGTCGAGATTGTTGGGCATTTCTGATTCCTAGGAATTCATATTATCATGATAAAAAAATGGTTAATAACTTTCTTCAGGATATGTATTTGAAGCGGATGTAGTTCTGTAATCAGTCTCTAGTTTGATTTCTTGATTAATAGTTCTTGAATCGAAGTCAATTTTTTCTAAATTCTCTTCGTTTTATTGATTCAATTTATCATGGATTTACCATGAAAAATATTCCTCAACCTCTTCAGCTTGATAGAAAGAATCTGAAAATTATATCTGCCTCTGAAGGTCACACCTGGTTTTTGCAGGGGATATTATAGTATTATGTTGAAGGTAATCTGGAAAATTACTGAGAAATTGAGTATTTTCCTATGTCATTTAGCTTTCTTAGTTAGAGAAAATAACTTCATCTACGAAATGCTAAGAAAAAAAATACTTCGAATTCTCAGTGGAAGATAGCTGTTTATTCAAAAGAAGCATGCCTTATTCATCCTCTGTACAGTCGTGAAGCTGCAAATTAAAAGAGATGAATGGTTAGGAGTTTATTGAGGAAATCATCAGCTTAGTTATTGATATTGTTTCGACAAAATCTCAGATTAGGAGGGGGTTTGAATTAAACTAAAGGATGATTTTAAAATAGAAACGCTGATCTTAATGTGGGGTGGAAGCTAACTTACTATTAGCAGTATTCCAATCCAACAAAAAAAAGAAATTCAAAAAATTGATATTTGTTTTTTTAATAATTTTTTATTAATCCATAGGTCAGCTGCCGGCTCTATCAGCGTTTAATTAAACACTCATGAAGATTAGCTGGTAAATAAATTGGCTGGCGGGGAAAGAGTACACATAACTTCGATTTTGGAAATGCATAAAATATGTAAGTTTATGTAAGTTTTGTTGATTTCAAGATGCTTAAAATAGCAACTCAGAGGTTTTAATAAAATTTTAATTTTTCTTATTGCTTATCGTCACTAGAAACCAACAAATTAGATTATTTTTATATTCTCACATAATCTTTGGTGGCCTTTATTCAATTTGTTAAAAGAGTTCTTTTTGGAGAAAGCACACATCTCGCTATTAAAAGCTAATTCACATTTGAAAATTTTCTAGATTGTAAACCAAACAAACCGTCTAGCAACTTGAAGAAACTCTTGAAGATATTGCCAAGAAGCATCTGAGAAGAGTTAATTTATGCAACTATTAATAGGCTTTCAGTTATAGTTATCTAGCTAATTTTACAATATATCTGAAGGATATATTTTTTAAGAGATTTTGTTCTGATAATAATGAAATTAAGGTTGCAACAACAAAAAATTTTAATAATTTGCTGGGTGAAATTTTATTTTATTTGATATAATAATTCCTTCTCCTTACAGCAAAAATTATGGCGTTATTTTCATTCATATTCAAGGGAGGAGGGGGGACAATGGATAAAAAAGGAACTTTTTGTTTAAAGTAAAAAATACAGTTATCTTGTTTTTCGTTGGAATTATTCTCTTATGCATATTAGTATTGGTAACCTCTTTAATACGAAAGAGAGATTGTCCTATTTTAAATCTTTTTTAGGCAGTAAGTTTAAGAAAATAAAATATATTTTAGAGTATTTCAAGATGATTTAGAGAGGGGGGAAATGAAAAATAATTAAAGAAATTTCAATTAAATTAAAAAGATTGAAGTAAGTGGATGAACCGGATAGATACATAAAAAATATTTGAGATTCAAAAAGCCAGTATCGATTTCACAATCCTTAAGAGATTAGAAGGACTAAATACAACAAAAAAAAAGATTTCTTTATCATTCTTTCATTCTTTCCTTTATAGTTTCACTTCCTAATTAAATCAAAGGGTTTCAAATAGTCAGCAGCTGATTTCAACAATTAACATACAAATTAGAAGATTGAGAGAATTTAGTTTTGGTTTACAGAGCTATTTGGTAATAAATCGGATAATTTCAAGAGAAAAAAAGAAAAAGAGATAATAAGAAATGGAAGTCAGTAAGGTGATTTCGAAGGAAAGACTGCAATGGAAGTGTAGAGAACATCCCAAAGTCGCATGCGAACTAATTTGTCTAAATGGAGATGCAAAACAAAGGGTTGTGTGCTTCAATTGTGTGTAGGAGCATTCAATTCCAGTCTCAAATCTGATATCAATGAGTTATGTTTTAGCAGCTAACGAAAATGAGATCTTGTAAGCATTTCCTCCACTAAAAGATCAGGAACTAGCTAGCAAACTAAAGAATTCTAGCTTACAATAGCAGCTAGAAGTAATTGAGGTTTATTTTAAGAAACTGCGAGAAGATTTTGAGAAAGAAGTAAAAGCAGCACAGCAAAGAGCGAAACAGTCCTTGATAAAGTAAGAGAGGGCACATTAAGAATTATTTGATGGCTACATGCGAATTGCGGAAGTAGAGAAACTGAAGTAGTTGATCGTTTCTGAGAAAGAAAGTGCTGAGAAAGATCTCGATGGCTTCATAACAGAAAAGTGGAACAAAGCTGCAGAAAACAGCAAAATAATGGGCAATCTTATCAACGCGTATGAGGTTGAATAGTGTTTCTCGTTGGATGACCCCAGCAGAATTGCCTCCGAAATAATGTATAGTCTTAAGAGCATCAATTTCTTTCAGCAATCTCACTCATTATTATCACAAATTACTTTGATCAATTCCACTTTTAATACTTCCCAGCAGATGGAAATAACCAAAGTCGATAATTCGATTTATTAAGTCAAAAAAGGAACGAATAATGGTTAATGGGATCAAGTATTTCTTGAACCGATTATCAATCCTTCACAGAAGTACATTTTGGACATCGAAGTAGAAATGAAACCAGGAAGTTGTAATAATTAGTTCTTCTTTGGCCTTGTGAAAGACAGTAGAAAAGATAATAGCCTTGCTTACTAATAAAACATGTGCTACTTTGATTACTCTAATGGCTACGGTCTCTCTAAGTATATTAAAGGTAGTCCAATGCAAGCAGGAACTAAAGCAACAGGGAAGCACAGTTTCGAAGTCAGAATAGATTTAAATCAACAGTTTCTTAGAGTCGCTTCCCTCCCTGACTATTCCTCAATCGCAGAGCTGGATAACCCGAACAAAATAGACCCGGAAGTAATCTATCGATTCTTCCTATGTATGAATTGCAAAGGGGACATGATGAGAATTACGAATATTAGAACAGTTAGTAAGTTTGATGACAAGATGTGATAGAATTACATATTACTGTGTGTGTGTTTTTAAGATTTACTGTAATAATGTATTAGTTTTTCAATTTATTTTTTGTATTTATCCCTCCCAATTCCATGATACTTTCCTAACATCAGCCCCCCTCTCCTCACACTTTCTACTAACTAGTTAATAATTACGTATTTATTTATGCTTTAGTACAGTATTTACACATAGAATATGAAAAAAAATACCAATAACAGTGGTAGCTATGAGAACATAAAAATCATAGACGTGACAAAAGAAGTAAATCAAGACCTCCAAGAAGAAATGAATCCAGCAGATACAGTGAATCTAGTAGGAGCTGAGCTAAATCAGATTAAAGGACAAGAAGGTCATCGAGATCAAGCTCTTATTCTCCTAGTAGAAATCATTTGGATAATAGTTGTCAAGTAGAAAGCACGGGGAAATTCTGCAAATATTTTTTAAATTGACACAAAATGCCAGATTTAATCACGTAATAAAGTTATTTAATCTAGAACAACAGCACAAACAACTTTTCATTTTGAATCCTTATCACAAACGAATTAAACTTGTTGCCTTTCTCTTTCAAGATATCTTTACCTTCCATCACCTTAGTTTATTTCACAGCAATTCAAGCTCCAAATCAATCAAATATTCATACAACTTCCAAAAGAATCCTTTTATTTTCTTTAATAGCTGCGTGATATCAATTAAGTTAAGTAAACGTAGCATATTTTAATAATTGTTGTTAACAATAAATCTCAAGAGTTAACTCCCTGATTATGGATTTGCATTCCTAGTGGCTTCAAATAATCTAAGAAAAATACCTTTTTATTTTCTTGTCTTAAGGATCAAAGTCATCCAACTAAACTTGAACTGAATTGGATAGCTCAAATTAACAACTTTTGTGAAAAGAAAAAAACAACCGAGGAAATGCTGAAATAGAGATAGCAAAGGAAAATTTAGTTCCCTATCGCTTAAAGAACTCTAGAATTATTGGCAGCCAAAACTAATTTAGAACCCTTTGGTAATATTTAATTCCACTAATTACTTTTATTTCTTAAAAAATTTGGAATGGTACTCAATGAAGAGAGTTACTTATGAAAAAAATCCATTTAATTTTGGTTGTTTTTTTTTTGAAAATCGAAGAGTCCTATCCCATTTATTTATAGGTTACTGCTTTTTTATGTAATATGCATTTTCTTCAGCTTTAAGAAATATTTTGGGTTTCTCTTATTATTGGAAAAGTTTAAGTGACAAGATATGAATAATAGTAAGCTTAGAGCTAAAGAAGGAGATGACGATCAATAACAAATAATTCCATTAATACTTTTTCTCTGTTCAACAAGAATAAGAATAAAAATCCCAATCCATTTCTTCTAAAATGTCTTAATTACATTTGACTATCTTTAATTTCAGCAATTAACTCCCTCACAAAGAATTCTTACTTAGGAAATATTTTTACCCAAACTCTTGAGTAGAATCCACAAATACCCAAATATTTTTCTTCAACTGATACAGTCAGGCTGTTTTTATGAGGCTACATTAATAAAAATTTAGTTAGCATTTTAAAATCCTTAAATCCTTAGTTTATAATTTACATAAGACAACGAAGATATGCTTATCTTGGGTAAAACAATAGAAAAAGAATTTTACTTAATTTCTGGAGATGACAATAAAAATTAATAGATTTTTAGCTCATGTTTTGAAAGCATGTTACAATAGAAACTAAAAAAAAAATCGTCAGTAAAAACCTTTTTCGTCATTTGTGAAAAAAATAGCAAAAGTGAAAGTCAAGATAAATTGATTAGAAATCATAAATATGCATGCCCTCTTAATATTTTTGAAACAAATAGAAAATCAATAATTCCTAACCAATTTTAGTCTATTCTCTCCTATTAGGCTTGATACATCTTCCTGTTTTCTATTTATTCTTTTATAAAAGTCTCTCTTTCTTGATTCTAGTTGAGAGACACATTTTCATAAAGTTACCCTTTTTCTTGAAGTGAAGCAGCCGGCTTTCTCTTAATTGAAAATTTTTATTTCTTCATAATTACTGAAAACAAAATTTTTCTATTTTCCCAAATTCACCATGTAAAATGTAACATACAAGAGATATCTGTAACTTTGGTGCTTTATTATCTATGTTAGTTTCTTCTTAGACTAGAGGATAAAAGGAAAGGAATCAATCAATCGTGTTAATTTAAAGTTCATTGTAAATATTTAGGATATTATGAAGAAAATAGATAGTCATAAACAGAAAACTAAAAAACAGCATAAAAGACCTTTTATTATTAATTCTTTGATCTCAGAATCTAATATATTTATCTTATTGTAAATTATTCTGAGCTAGCTCGAGATAATAATATGAATGAAAATTAAGGTTTCTTAATTTTTAAATAGTTATTTTTCCAAAGATAGGTTTAGTTTGAACAAAATACAAGTAAAAAATAACGAAGATGATAATATTTTTCATGAAATTTATTAAGGGCATGCATAAAATTGAAGGTTTAGGAAACTCTATTTGAATTCTAAGGTTTATTTTTCAAAATTGCAGGCAAAGAAAAAGGGGTCTATTTTTTTATTTTTTTTTGAAAGAGGTTTATTTTTTTAATAATCACATTTGAAACATAAAAAAATTAGTGGTATTTATTTGAGTTTTAGGGAAAACTGGGTAAGCAAACATTTATTAATAACCAAGATTCTTGAATAAATTGTTATGTTTTTAAGTACTTAATAGTTAAAAACTGTAATCAAGTGTATTAAGATGGAACGAACTGACATTCTATTAACAAATTATCTACTTTTCCTGTTGAATTTATTAATTAAAAGTACGTTTTTATGTGAGAAAAAAAATAGAGCAATTTTTTTATTATTTTTCCTTCTTTTGGATAAAAAAATTAGCATCAAAACTAGAGGAAGTATCCAAAAAAGAGTAATGTCGTTTCATTTTTATTCCAATTCACAGATTTCTGTCCTATCTTCAATTTTAGTTTTGTGAGAAGTTTAATAACAAACCAGATTTTGGATAGATTCTTTATCTTTGAGGATCGTTTATAGAAGCGAGAGGATTTTGTAGGCAGCATGTTTGTTGAGAATTTTGCTTTATTTAATCCAGGAGGAGCATTCCTAATCAAGAAAATGCCTGAAGATTACACTGTAAATGTCATGGAGAGCGATGTACTTGAGAACTTGATGGTTATAGGAATGATTTTTGAGATAGCGATCAAGTTATTTTAATTGATTAATAATTTGTTTATTTTTTGGAAAAAGACCTTTGATCTCATTCTTATTTTTCTTCACATAAAATTTAAATGAGTTGAAAATGCCTTTCAAGATGTTTTGCTTTACTGAATTATCAATGTTAAGTGAAATATCTTCTGAAAATAGCCAAGAAGAAGTCGAAAAAGATCCAGATGCTGGGTGTTTTTTTTCGATATCTTTACTACTTTTCAGCTAAGAATTATTATATGGTATTACTTTTAAATCCTACTCGAATTACTTTATTGATAAGTTAATTTCTTTTACTTGTGAAAAATAATTAATATTTTAAGAGTACTTAGGAGATTAAAGAAGAAAAACAATTTTTTCATTGTCAAGATGGGATTCTCTAATGTGATTTAATGATAAGATCGGATCATTTGTAGTATTTTTGTTGAATAAGTATTGAGATTGTTGGTCATTTCTGATACCTAAGAATTCAAGTTTTCTGGAAAAAAAAATCTATAAAAGCTATCTGCATAATATGCTTACGATATTAGCTCATTTGAATCAGGCTATGTTGTGTATGCAGTATCCCTTTGATCTATCTTTATTTACTAAGTGAAAGTTCTTGAATCGAAGCTATTTTTTTCAAAATTATCTTAGTTTTCTAGATTCATTTTTAAAGGGATTTATGATGAAAAATACTCCACAACCTCCTCAGCTTAATAGAAATAATCTGAGAATTATATCGGTCTTTGAAGGTCACACTGGGCTTTCATAGGGGTTATTGCAATATTTTATTCTGGAAAAGCATGGAAAATTATTATAATTTGATTACTTTCCTATGTAATTTAGCTTTCCTAGTTAGTCGAAGCTTCTTCATTTAAAAAGTGCTACTATGCAAAGTACTTAGAACTCTCAGGGCAAGACAGTGGTGTATTAGAAAGAGACATACCTTAAACGTCTTGTGCAAAGTCCTGAGGCTGATGACTAAAATCAAAGAATGATAGCTATTGAGGAAATCAACTGAGTTTTTTATTCTTTTATCGTTAAATCTCAGATTAGAAGGGTAATTGTGATAAACTAGACATTTAAGAGAAAGGATAATTTGTAACACAAAAGATAATTCCTAATGTGGGTTGGGAGGTTAACTTACATTGAGGATTCTTCAAATCCAATAAATAAAGGTATCGAAAAAAAAATGTTTTTTGTTATTTTAATCAATTTTTATCAAACAATTAGCTGCTAGCTTAATCAGCGCTTAATTAAGCACTCATGAAGGCTTGCTCGTTAATAATTTGATTTCTAGAGCATGAGCACTTCTGAAATTGAGTTTGAGAAGTTAATATAATTTGAAAGCTTTGTTGAGTCCGAGATGCTCAAAAATCAGGAGCAACCCAAAGATCTCAAAAAATACTATGGTTACTATTGTTTGTTGTTACTAAAAAAATAATCAGATTTTTTCTAAACCCTAACCAGCTCAAGCAGACTTTCTTCAGTTGACTAAAAATATTTTTTGAGGAGAAGACTCACGCATTCCAGCAAAAAGACTTTTTCAAATTCTCATGTCACGTAACCTTTAGAAACTCTGGAAACAAAAATGTTAAAAAAATTGTTGGTTTTTGGTGCATTTGAAGAGATTGAATATGAAGTGAAAAGAAATTCAGCTTGATTTGAGTTCAAATTAAAATTTCTTGCTGGGTCGGATTTTGCTGATTTCATGAGATTCATTATTTAACTTCCCTCTCTTTTAGACAAGAACTTTTATGATATTTTCAATACGATAATCCGATTCAAGAGAATAAAACACTAGGTAAATCATTCCTTTATACGTAAAGCAAACAATGCTGTCATTTTGTTCTTTGAAATAATTAAGGAATACCACCCACATGAATCTTTTCATTCAACTATTGATTTAAATAACTCAAATGCAGATGTAGAAGTGAGTTGTCTATTTGGCATTCTAATGCAAGGCTCATATTGATAACTACTTCAAAAGCTCATAAGGAAGGATATATATCATTTTTCAAATTATTCTAAGACCAAATTGAAGAAAGAATTTTTTTTTTGAGGAGGATTCCAGATGAGATTGAAGGGGAAAACGAGTGAAAAGGATTGAAGTAACTGGAATTTTTATAAAAGATATGCGAAATTTATTCGAGATTCAAATGAAGTAACCACTTTGCCAATTCTCCTCAAGGGATTAGAAGGATTCAATAAAAAAGGATTGATTTATTGTTCTTTCATTTTTTCCCAACACTTTCGTTTCTCATTTGAATCCATGAGTTTCCTTCAATTAACCAACAACTTATTTCAACAAATGCATAATTATTATTATTATTATTATTATTATAAATTACCAAACTAATAATAGTAGCTAAGACTAGGGTAAAAATGATAGACGTAACAAAGAAGTAGATCGATGTCTCCAAAGAGAAATAAATCCAGCAGAAACAGCGAACCTAACAAGGTAAATATGATAAAATAGCAAGAATACCATAGAGATCAAGTTGCTTTTCTCATCTTAGAAACAACAAACCTAAAAGGCGATAAGTCCTTCTCCTGATAATTAGGATTATTCATTTGAAAATCCTATTAAAATTTAGCCAAAATATTTTCTAAAACATAAAAATAGGTTTCGTTGATCAAACAAGAAAAAAAAGCCACTTCAGAAATAAATACAAACCATTAATAAAAAAGTATTTTGTCAAATTTCAACCTAAATTTAAAACCCATCTTAACCAAATATTCATTCAACATCAACTAGAAATAAGAAATATTTTTTACTAATTCAGCTTAATTATCTTTTGATTAATTATTAGCATAATATTTTTATTAATTTTTTGTGAAGGTTTTGTGAAAGTAAATATCATTAACCTTAATAATTTTTATGAATTGAAACAATAAAGCGCTGCCTCTCTTTTTTGGCCTTCTCTTGAAATTAGTTTGTTGTGGGCAAATTCGCCAAAAAAAACGAATAACCTGCGTATGAAGCAAAATCTAGCGAATCCGTTCTTAATAGAAAAGTATTTCGATGAAGTTCGCTTGAAAAAAATGCCAGTTTAGGATGCAGTCAATCTCATGAATGTTCTAATGGAGAATAAAACGGAGATGTTTAGAATGATTAAGAACGCAGGTTAGAAATTTCTAGTTTATTTTTGGATTGTGATTAGCATCATTTTACCCCTCCCCCTCAACGATTCTTTCTTATGCAGGTGTGACTAGTGTCAAAGATCTACATACGAAATGTTCAAAGTACTTCGAAGGATTGATGAAATAGAAGGTAATGAATGAAAAAGAGAGTGATTAATTATTCGCGATTGTGCAAAATAGCATCATGTTTCTTTTATGTCGAAAACAATAATATCTAATCATAAAATCTTGTATGCTTTATACATCTTTTTCTTTTTTGTTAACAGCCAAGGGCAAATCTATTTGCACAATACGCGATTAAGCGGTAAAAGCCAGAGATAACATACTCCTCTAAGCCAAACGACTCAAGGAAGATGCCTATCCGCAAGTCAGAATCCGCTGGGAAAGCCTAAGAAAATCCGGTATATTTCTTGATTATTAAACTCTGAAATCAAATGAATTCTTGATTAAAATAAATCAAAAATTACTTCTTGGAAGAGAAAAAAACATTAAAATTAATAATTATCACAGTTTTCTTCAAGTGATTTGAGTAATAATAAGGGTATTATTTTGTTACCTTTGTCAAATGGTTTTCATTTGAGATATTTAATATTTCATACACCCACTGTGTCGTTGGAGTCTTTAATTTTCTCAAAATCTCTTTTTAATTGTTTTCATTTGGAAAGCTTACTCTAATTAACTTTCTCAATATTTTCTCATAACATATTATTTGAGTTTCTATTGATAAATATAAATTATTTTCGAGCATTATCTCATATTTTAGCTTGCAAATAAACTATGTTTAAACAATCTAACTCATTGATTTTAAGAGATACTGTATCATCATTGCTTTTGATCCTTGCTTAATATGTTTGATTTTGAATTATTCATGATTGTTTGTTTTTTTACTTTTTTTTGAAAATGTTCAGCATGAACAAGGAAGAAGAAACTCGCGTGTCAACTCAAAGGATTACTATGAAAAAATCTACAATATCTAGGAATAAGACAATTAAAAATGTGTTGATGACATTATGTAAATGGTAAACTTTTATGCTTGATCGTATGATGATTAATCTATTTGTTGAAAATGATTCTTTTTCAGATGATGGTAATGGCTGAGTCAATTTAAGAAACCCAACAGCAGCAAGAAGTTCAAGATGAATCCAATTTTTTTTATTTACAACAATAGTAAAAAATAAAGTAACAACAAAAAGATGTGATATTTGAGCACAAGTCTGCCAATCGTACTTAGTACTCCGATAAATATGAACCGTACAGCAATTAACATCCCGATATAGGTGATAAACATAGAGAATCCACTCCTTCGAATAGATAAAAAGATTCCAGCCCAAATTCAAAAACTCATCAGTAAATCGTTGGAACGAATAATAGCCCTAAAAAGGGAAATACCAACATTAATAGTACCAAAGAAAAATAATTACAGTAAAATTATACTTAGTAATAACCCCTAGGGAAATCATCTCCTAGAAGAAATTCGAACAGCAGTGGTGGTGGTGGTGAAAAGTAGGCTTATCAAAGCACTTCTTAATAGATTGAAAAACAACCTTAGTCCCAATCGTTTACTCATGAAATACAAAAAGAAAACTCCAAACCAACTCAGAGTCTGTAACTACCAGACCCACCTCTGCTCCCAAGAAAACCTTCCAGTAAGTAGCTTACCAAAATACTGATTGAATCAAAGTCTGAAAAACATGGATTTTTAGATATTTAAGGGAAACAAAAAAGAACCAAAGGGAAAATAAAAAATTAAGTTAAATTCATTTCTTTGTCTGCAATTATTTTCCAACAAAATAAAAATGCCATGCAGTTCTTTCTTTCAAAAACCTTCTTGGTTCCCATAGGTTAATTCAATTTGATCTTTTTTACAGAAATTGTAATTTTGATAAAACTGAAAAAGCCCCCTCTCTATTACTGTTCATTACCAATACTTCTACTTACCTTAAATATATTATTCTCTTTGAACCAAATTAACTTTTCACTACCTTTTTTTATTAAGAAATTTATGAATTGCATGGTAATTATCAATGCTTTTGTCAGTTCCATAAATTAAGATAATAGTAGCCAGCCCCCCAAAAGAAGTACAGAGTGAACCGGATCTAGATATTGTCAATGAAGATGATTTTAATTTGGATGGCAGCCAACCCTCCTCTTTATAAAAATACAAGCCAAAAGGTTCATCCTCCATTCCCTTAGAGCGCACACTGAATTACGACGATGACGAAGACGATGCTATTCCAGAAGAAACACCCCTTAACATTATCGAATCTACTATTTTCACATTTTCCTTGTAAGAATTATTTCAATCCCTTTCAATGATTCATTATTTGAAATTTCTTAAAACCCAGAGTAAAACTAACTAAAATTTAAGTTTACTAATTTCTCAAATAACAATGCAGCCTTCTTAAATTCACAAAAACATTCCAACAAACGCAGATTAGCTTCAGATTTTTTTATCTTTGTTCTTTTTGGCTGAGTTTACAGTGTTTATTTTTTTAATAGGATTCACCTTCAAAAGCTAAAATTATATTAAAAAAAAAGTATTGTAATGCTGTAAGAATTAGACTTTCAATGAATTTGAATTGATCTTGCTTAGCGTTTTGGTCATTTGCATAATACAAAATTTCCTTGAACATGATTCTTTGTTTTTTGTGGAATATTTTAACAGATAGCACTTTGATGTTGGAAGAATTTCTGGACACATTAGAGAGCACGTAGTTTAACTTTGACTCCTATTGACAGTTTTCTCCATTGTCGCCATATTCATAAATTTTTCAAATTTTTTGAAGATCAAACATGAAAAAGTTTCAAAAGCACAATAATTAGAGAGACACTTGCTTCAGGGTATCCATTTGTTCATTTATATATTTTTTATGAAATGCGTGTGGCTGTAAATTGCTTTGAAATGGTCTTTTGTAGAAGGTAGTTTTTGTTGTAAGAAATTTTCAGAAGCACATAAAAATTAGATTACTTATTGATTTTGTTGAAGTCGGTTGGAAAGAAATTTTTGGATTTATCGATTGAGAATCGAAGTTATTGGGGGAAAAAACAATAAATCAATAATTTTTCTATTATATCATTCTAATCCCTTTAGAATTGTTACTTGTTAATCATCCACTTGCTTTAATCCTTTTTTAATTCAAAAATACTTTATTCATTCTTTCTTTTTTCCTTAATTCTTCTTCTAAAGTATCATAATATTATCAATATTCTTTTATTTATTTTTTATCTAAAAAATAATTTGAAAAAATGCTGTCTTTCTTTTTCTTTAATAGGAATCTGTCAATGCTTACTAGCGTTAAAGTACAAAGTAAGATTCTCCTTTTGATATCTGTAGTAGAGTAATTAAAACTCTCGAAATGAATGAAAAAGATTTGTGTGGGAAAGTGTAAATAAAATATCGCAATAAAGAATAGACAGACGTGTATTTTGACTCTATTAGGAAAATAAATATTTCATCTTTTTCTTTTTCTCCTTGAATTAGATTATCTTATTCTTTTGGAAAACACAATAATTTTTGTCGAAAAAAGAAGAATAGTTTCAATAACAAATTAAATGAAAGAGAATACAAAATTCTACCCAGCAAAAATATAAAACATATTTTGAGCTAGATTCAAGCTTTGTTTAGTTATTATCCATAAACAATATCTTAAAATAAACCCACGAGATGTATTTTAGTTTATAATCTAGATAAATCATCATTTAAAGGTTATTAATAGATGCTTAAATTACTTCTCTTAGATGTTTGTTGACTCTCTTTATTTTTATAATTCCTTCAGATTGCTTGATATTTCATTTAATGTATTTTTAACAATCGAAATAGTTTGAAATAGTTTTTCTTTGCAGGAATGAAAATGTTCTCCGGAGATAACTCTTTTACACAATGGAAAAAAACCACCTTTGGACTTGTTTAAGAATAGAAGGGGAAAAAAACTTAAATTTATTGATTTCGAGTGACAACAGTAAGAAATTTTGAGACTTTTAGGTTCCTGATTTTTGAGCTTCCTAGACTCAACAAATTTTAAAACTTCCCAAATCCAATCGCAGGGGAGTGCTATATCCTACCAGCCAATAATATACTAGTCATCCTTTATAGCCCTTTAATTTAACGCTGATAAAGATGACAATCGATCTATGGATTTAATAAAAAATTATTAAAAAAACAAATATCAATTTTTTGAATTTCTTATTTTGTTGGATTGGAATAAAGACTCCTCAAAATAAGTAAGCTTCCCACCCATCATAGGATCGATCTTTTTATTTAAAAATCATCCTTAGTCTTAAATGTCTAGTGAACACAATCATCAGATTATACTTAAAGAAAAATAAAAGAATAATTTAATATCCTTATCTTCCAAGCCATTCCTTACTTCGAATTATCTGCCTGAGAACTAAGCAGAGGATGCTACTTTATAAAGAAATCCTCTTTTAGATATTTAACTGTCTTGTTCTGAGAATTCTAAATGTTTGGTGATATAGCACTTTGAAGGGGTTTTTTCTTTCTTAAACGAAGAAGAAAGCTAAATAGCTTAAGAAAATACTCAACTTCTCAGTAGTTTTTCTGCTTTTTAACAACAAAATACTGTGATAACCCCTTTAAAAATCAAGTGTAACCTTCAAAGTCAGATAGAAATCACAGATTTTTTCTATCAAGCTGAAGATGTTGTAGAGTATTTTTCATAGTAAGTCCCTGTTAAATAGAATCTAGAGAATTATGAAGATTTTGAAAAAAATGGCTTGAATTCAAGTGCGATTAATCAGAAAATATGGTTAGATCAGCTAAGAACTACTTCAAGAACTTAATCTGATTTATCTGAAGAAACAGCAAAGACATTTTCTGAAGATCATTTTTTTCATTTTTTTCAACAAAATAACATGAATTTTTAGATGTCTGAAATAATCAACAATCCTGATAGTTTCTCAACAAAATGCAACGAAAACAATATTAGTTTATCTTTATGCACCAATGAAGAATCCCATCCTGACAATGAAAAACCTGTTTTTCTTCTTTAATCCCCTTTGAACTCTAAGAATAGTGACTATTTTTCACAAGTAAAAGAAACTGAGTTATCAACAATGTAATTGGAGTAAGATATTAAAATAATACCATCTGATAATTATTAGCTGGAAAGTGCAAAAGATATTGAAGAAAAACATTCAGCCTCTGGATCTTTTTCTGCTTCCACTTTGGCATGTTTAGACGATACCTCTGAAAATATCGAAAGATAAATGAAGTAAAATATCTTCAAAAGCATCTTCAATGCATTTAAATGTTTTGTGAAAACAAATAAGATGGAGATCAAAGGTCTTTTCCCATAAGATAAAGAAATGGACAATCAATTGAAATAACTTTCTCGTCATCTCAAAAAGCATTCCTTTAATCATAAAGCTCTATAGTACTTAGCTCATCATTATATTTACAGCGTGATCTTCCAACATTTCATTGATTTTAAATGTTCCTATTGGATTTAAAAAAGCAAAATTCTCAACAAACGAGCTGCACAAGAAGTCCTCTCGATTCTTTAAGCTTGCCTCAAAGATAAATCTTCTATCAACAATCTTGTTTGTTATAAAACTTCTGGAAAAAAAAGCAAAATAAAGGAAAAGAAAACAGAAAGGCTGTGAATAAGAATGAAGGATGAGTGAATATTTTTAACCTCATTTTTTAGAGTTTTCCTTTTTTTCCCATACTACGTAACACAACCAAGGAATAGCCTGTCATTTTGATGTTATTTTCTATTAAAATGATCACATTCTAATAGTATAAAATGAATTCAAGAAAACCCTGAATTTTTTTTTTATTACTCATTTTTAAAAGCCCGTTGATTTCATCTCAGAATTTCAATTAAAAATTCAATATTCAATTACATCTAAGTAACTAACACATCAATTGACTGATTGTGCAAAACAAATGTTGGTTGGATGAAGTCGCCTCTAATTTAAATTAATCTCACAGATTTTTGATAGGTTTCATATTTAGTTTTTACATTGAAATTAAAGTTTTAAGACCAAACAAATATTTATGTTCCTGTTTTTTTGAAAGAGTAAAACTTTAAATTAAATAAGCTTTCCTGAATCTATACTTCAACTCATACCCTATTAGAGATTTGAAGTAAAATGCTGGTTTTTTGTTGATTTTTCTTGTATTTTGTCTAAACCTATGTCCATTTGGAAGATAACATTATTTCAGAATTCACAAACTCCCTACCGTTCTATTTAAATTATTTTCTCAAACTCATAGCTATTAATTCGCTGCTAGATCATCCAATACGAATTAATTTCGAAGATCTTAAATCGTAATTCTCGTTAAATCGCTTTAATTACTCTTCATGGTTATCTGAAAATAGTCACTAACAAAAAAAGGAAAATGACTGATTTTGCCAGGAAAACAAGAAGAAAAAAGTAATATTTTACCATTTCGGATAGCAAATAGAACCATGATCGTATTATTTTATCTATAATGACTGATAAAGGACTTATTTCTTCTTTTCTTACTCAAATTTCTGAGTTTAAATAAATTATCAAAGGGAATAATTTAGTAACTAATTTTCCAATTTGATAAAAAAAAATTCATATGATATTTCTAACCTAATGTTACAGTAAGAAATTACTGTTACTTTTTAACTTAATTTAATTTTCCCTATTTTCTTTCTAGATTCCGATGACAGTAGTTACTCTTTTGAAGAAATTAACTCTTTATCTTTTTCTCTTCAAATCTTAAGAAGATTTCAGTTCCTAAATTTTACCTTTTTTTTTGATTATTAAAAATACTTTGATAATTCAAATTTTTTATGAGTTAGAAACATTCGTCATACACGAAAGAGATTCTTTGAAAAATTGTGTTGTAACTAAAAAATAATTTGTGGTGATTATCATTCATCTAAAATTAAGTGAAAAAATTAATTATTTTCTTTAGAACCCAAGAAATTGCTATTACTTCATTGGCTTATTGGAATCTTTTGAAAATGGGACATTGTGATTTAAGTAGCATGAGATCAGTACAACCTGAAAAAATTAATTAATAGATAAATATTTGATAAAAAGAGGATTCAACTCAAGAAAACTATCTTAAAGTATCTCAAAACAAATATTTTTTTCACTTGGAAGTAAGTGATTAAATTTTTGAATGCTTAGTCTAAGAAATAAATAAATATTAGAAGAAATTAGATTATGGAAATCTGTTTAAGTGCAATTAATGCATATTTTTCATATGATACATACTTTTTCACATATTTGTATTATTTCACTCAGATTTTTATTAAAAACAATTAAAAACCATCTCAAAAATTATTATCTTTCATAAGGATCTGCCATTTATTAGCATTATTTAAGAAAATAGCATTGATATTTGAAAATTTAAAATCTTGTGTTTAAATCTCTTTTTTAGTGTCGATATTCGTTTCAAGAAGTAATCCTGAAGCGCATACAGTGATGATTGTCAGAGGAGTTGATAATTTAATGTGAGTTATGTCTGAAGGGTGAGAGTAGAGATCAATACGCTTTACAATAATATTAGTATCTCGAGTGAAAATAATCACTTAACGCCCAGCAGCAATAGCAAATAAACTATTTTCTAAGGGATGGGTTTCAGAATTTTTAAGTTTAGTAACAGCAGAGATTGGTATATCATTCTCTAGCACTTTCTTTGAGAAAATATTTTTCATGCCTTTAGAATAATCGATACTGAATAATTTATTAGAAAGAGTGATTAAAACACTGCTAGAATCAGCTTGAACGCTCTTTTAACCTTAAGTACTTAAGAGTTTTAACCCAATGCTACTGCGAACTTTAAATTTCAAATCATTTTATGAAGATTTATCTTTTTCTGTTATGGTAACTTCTCCGAGTAAAGAAAATACTTAGAGACTACAAGTATCTAATGTGTATTTTTCAAAGAAAATCAGATGAGAATGCATTGCTATGTAAGTAAATAAGCATTTCTAAGGCTTTGGGTTGTGCTTAATATTTTTAATATTGGAATATTTAGGAAAAGAAAACACTGAGATTTAACTTGATGTTAAAACACACAGCATCCTTAGAGTGTTCTCCATACATAAACCAATGATTATTTCTTTTAAAGTTATTGCTCGGTCAATTTTCTTTTTCTTAATGTTGTACGCTAGAATCGATGATCCTTTAGAGGAAATTAGAAACACAATCTACCCGCAAGGAGAAAGTAATGCTCTTTCGATGGTTTTAACTTTATTTGTTTCTAAGGACAGTAACTGAACTTCTTGTCTGTTCATATTTATCATAAATTTATCTAATAAGTTAGGAAAATAAATAGTTTTTTGTTCTTTGGATGATTTCAAAATCAACGAACCAATTTTATTTTTTTTGATTTTCAATTCGCATTCAAAGCACTTTTAAATCTTAAATTGGTCGTTGTAAGCTCAAAAAAATGCTCAATATGTTAGAAATTTTGTTAATTAATGAAGATGCAATTCTATTGTAAAAGAAAACCTGTTAATGAGAAGAATTTTCATACTTTCCAAATTATATCATATGATTTCATCAAAAATAATATGATATGAAGGTCGCTTTTGAACGATCTTTCTAGATAAGAACATAGAAACACACTAACATCTTCATCTTTCAAAATCAAAAATATTAACAAAACCACATTTCAACACAAAAAATATTTGTAATCCCTTGTCGGAGAAGATAGTAAGATTTGTTATGAAGATCGATTATCTTGATCCTTTGTGTTATCTGATTTACTTTAAATTGCACTTTTTTGTTGTAAAATTCATTAAATTCATCTTTTTCTGCAATTATCTTTCTGACTTCTGGTAATGATTTGCTTGAAATTCGTATTCGTATTCGTTAGTAGTTAATGTTAGCAATGGTGTTTTTTTTTGTTGGAAATGGTAATAAGTTATTAGTTTTTATATTTTTGAAAAATTATTCAACCATAGAAAATTTTGATAGTATTTTTACAATTATTGTGTCTCTAAATCAGATAAGTGTTTTTTTTAATGGAATTATTAGGTTAAAGATTTTCATTTCATTTATTCTTCATAAAAAAATGATATGTGATTATGTTTATTATGCTTAAATCAATACAAAAATTTTTCGTTTAAAAACATCTTACATTGAAGAATATTCATCTAATTAAATAATGCTTGTTTTAATAATAAGCCATTCACTTTCTAATAACAGAATTATGTATAAAATCTTTCATCCCTTTCTTTATTCTTTAGTAAGGAATCACTATTAGATGAGGAGAGTATGTTATTTTTTTATGAAAAGTTCTTTCATTCTATTTTTGGTTTTCATAGTGATAATAATTTCATTCCTGTTTTTTCAAGTGAATGAAAGATACAAACAAAAAAACGAGCATCTTTTTTGGTTTCAAAGAAGAAAGGGAAGATCACTATTCTTAATGCCATTTCCAATGTAAGCATAGCCGAAGATTTAGGAGTTTCCTCTGTGATAAGCTACGAATCCGGGCCAAACTAACGATCTTACAGTTGCCTTTAATTTTCAAAAATAAATTAACAAAGCTGAATACTTAACTTTTTTGTAGATTTTTATATTGATGGTCATGAATAATGATCTCAAATGGATAAATGAAATCCTTACGCTAGTTTTAGTCGAGTCAGTCTAGATAGACCATGAACCTTTAGGGAGATCATTTGCAATAGGATCCAAGAAATCAAACTTAAAGAGAGCATCGTCTCTTGCAATGAATTTGATTTTTTCTTCAGATTGAGGAGCTATTAAAAAAATGAAAAAATAGTAAATAACAGATTATTAGATCATTTTTATCTTAAACAGATTATTTTAAAGAAAAATATTCGGTATTTTTTACCTCTGAAATGATGATAGGATGCAATATTTGCTATTTGATTTAGTGGCAAACCCCTGAATTAATCGTTTAATCTTAACTCATGAGTAGGAGTCAGTTTATATGCTCCAATCGGTACAAGGGAGCATTCATTTTCAATTGCGAAAACAACAAAAGAGAGACGATCAAGCTCAGTAAAAGCCTTTGGTTAAACTTTCAAATTTTCATCTTCATCGGATTCAGTCTAATGAGATAAAGAGCTACCTAAAAGAATAAGAAATGTATTGTTGTTGCTGAAAAGAAAATTTTAAAGATATTTGAAGGCCTCTATTGATTTTTCTAAAAAATTTGATTTAAAAGTAGCAATGACTCTTCTTTTTATGATTATTGTTGTCTTACCGTTTTGTTGATCTTCTGATAAAGGTATCAAGGGAAGTTTGTGATCCCCTGTGAACAAAGTGCGGAAGGATTCAACTTATGCAGAGTAATTCAAATTCACTTCAGGAAGCTCATCAAACTCAAAATTGTCACTCCTTTTATAAAAAAAAAAACCAAAATAAGAAAATCCTTAGATTATTGGTAATTCTCAAGTACGCTTATGCTTATTTTTTTGGAAAACAAAAATATGAATATTTCCTAACTGTTTGTATTAAATATGATAAGCTTTACTTTGCCCAGAAGAACTTTTTAGTAGGGAATTCAAACTTGCCTCTGAAATGCAGACCAACTGCGATGTAATAATCGAGTTTGATTCCATTGATTTTGCCCCAAAAATTGACTTAGTCGAAGTTCTCTGTTTCAGAAATCTTCAACAATGATAGCTCTAGTTTCATTCTTTTTTAATTACAAAAATCCATCAATAAACAGGTTTGATCATCATCTAGTAGCCTTCATATTGATAATTAATGAAAAGAAAGAAAAAGAAAATAGATTTCAAAAAATAATTATTAAAAATATCTCTCCATCTTTTTGTGATTGTACTTCTCATCTATGTTAAGGGTGACTCCAATCTGATTAACATACTTCAACTCATTAGTTAGCTTGCTGATCTCCATTTGATATTTGTGCTCTTTTTTGCGCTTGCAATTTACCTAGTCTTGTCAGTCGTTTTATTTTTCTTAAATTAAAGATTATTATTGCTTTTCAAAACAAAAATCAAATCTCAAAACAAACCTTAAAGAAAGAAAACAAGAAGAAGAAAAGGATCTCCCTATCGTATTATTCCTTGCTTCTTTCCAAGCAGTTTTACTAAATTTCCAAGAAAGACATCATCTATTAATAATATATTTTTTAGAGGAAGATTCATCTTTTTTAGCAAGCAATTAAACTGACATAGATTTCATTTGTTATTTTAATATCTATTTTATATTTCTAAATAATTATTCTTTTTATCTATTTTAGAATTCAATGTTAATAAAATGATTATTTGAAAAAATTACTTTCACAAATAATACCCTTTTGGATGTAAATAACCCTCAAAACAAGCAAAAAAATTCCTTAAATTTTTACATGACTAATTACTCCTAAAATTTACCTTCTTCACACTGATTATTTAGCAAAAAATACCCCCTTTTGATCTGAAACCATTTGTTTCATAGAAAAAGTATCAAAATTAACCAATTGTTTAAGTTCATTTCTGTGTTATTTTCTCAGGTACTCTTTCCATCCCATATTTATTTATTCTCTTCTTTAACGTATTAGTTATATCTTCCTTGTAAGATAGTTTCAATATTGCGCAATTGTAAATATTTGCAGAGAAGATCTAAAAATTGTTTATTATTTATTTTTGTAAAAGCTTGTTAAACATAAACTTAAAAAGGATATTTTTTTCTTCTTCAAAATATTATGAATAGTGCTGTCATTCTGAAATTCTTCTTGAATGCTTGCTATTACATTTTGCAACTAAGCTGTTTTGACTTGCTTATCAATACTTGATGGCCTTAGGGGCGACTGGGCTTTAAGGATCCACATATTCTCCAAAGTTGGGAGGTTTGTACTTTTGAAAAAATAAGGTTAAACATTAAAAAGATAAAATGTCACAATATGGTTCTAAAATAATAAATTTCTCAAATTGTTTTGTAGATTTCTATGGTTTGTTAGCTAAAAATGAATATGTTGTGGGTTGAACAAATAAAGGAGTCATGTTTGGATCTTCTAATACAGCAGGATAAGATTATTATTTCCTAAAACTTCAGTCTTTTCTTCATCATTATCATAATTAAAAAATATTAAAAGATAGTCTTTACTGTGGAAATCATAGCGTTTCTCCAAGTGAGATAGATGATAATCGCAGATGGTACCAGGAGATGGAAAGTATTGAGCTTCCATTGTCTGTTGACTACCCACTAGCCAACGTGGAGATATCGTGGAATAGGGAACTTTTGGAATCCTCCCATTGTTTTAGTTTGTTGCTGCTTGACTTGGGGTTTGTTATTACAATTATTATTCTTATGATTATTGTACTTTGGTTTGATTCGTCTTTGGAGTCAATCAAGAGATGATTCTTCAGAAACTAGGTTCAACCATTAATTAAGTATTATGAATAGAATTTTAATCTCTTTCATAAGCTATTTTAATATTCAATTTGCTAATAATGTATTTTTTATTTAAAAAATGGACTTTCATTTCTTTTTAATTGTAATAAATTTGAATTAACAGTCTATTAAGAAAGAGAATATTTTTTAAAAACGCAGTTTCTTCACCAAATAGCTTCGAAAAATATTAACAAAACATATTATTTCGAATTTCATTTGTATCTTTATCCTTTCGCTTTTTTATGCCTGTTTAAAAAGTAGGCCAGAGTGTATTTTCAAGAAAATATTAAGAAAAATAAAATATGAAGGCTTGAAAGAAAATTTCTTAATTATCAAAGGCTTACATAAACAAGGGAATAAGGAAGCTAAAAATGTTAAAAACTAGAATTCTACCTTGAAAACTTTTAGAGATTATGTGTTAACCAGGGAAAATCTATGGACAAGATGATATTATTTATGTATTTTAAAGAATTCTTTTAATTTCTTAAAAATAGGATTAGAAGCAGAAAGCAAACTTACAATTGAGGGATTTAATAGACATTTCTTAGAATTAAGAGTAAAAATAAAAAGAATAAAGCTGGTAAAAAATAACATAACAATGTGCGAGTATTTCTTTTTTTATAGCATTTTTGCTCATAAAATTATTGTGTTTTTGCCTAATCTTAAGATCTTAATCTGTTTTCAAAATGGGATATTAATTTTGTCACTTCTCTTTTTTTGATTAGTAATTAAAATATCCAAAATATCTTTCTCCTGTTAGATTTATCACTGGTTCTTTTTGATCAGTTTCTGTTTAGATTTTTGAAAGAATTCAAATTTAATCCCCAACCTTTAATTGGATTTTTGAAAAAAAATTTAACTAAACTAGAATCCTCAGCAACTTTTGCTTTAAAAACTATGAAATTTCTAACAATTTTTCAAAAAATAAATGAGATTTAAAAAGAATTAAGAGATAAAATTTATTGAAGTTTCTTAAAAATAATACATTGATATTCAAAACATAGATATTACTAATAATTCATTGTTTTCTTCATTTGTGTTTGTTTATCTTCACTTTCTGTGAAATTGTTATTGTTTTAGAAGTTATTCTTGTGAATCTTTAAGAGCCAAGCGATTTTCATGCCTTAGCTAAAAATGCTCAAGATTGTAGGTAGAAGCAGAAGATGTATGTGAAATAATAATTCATTTTCTCTATCTAGGAATAGCTTGAAATTGCCTTAATTGTCGACTTTTTTCATGAAAAAATTAAGGGTTTCAGGAGGGGAGGATATCAAAGCTCATGCATGAAATGAACCATTTTCAATGATACTAAATCTTGGAGAAAGATAGAGAGAAAAAGGAATTATTATTTTTTGACAATGAAAATATTTACTGTGTTTTTTTGAGTTTCGATTCGTTTTTGAATGTATGAAATGAAGTGAGAATGGCTGGATTATAAAAGATGCCTGGTTGCTTCATTGATTTGTATGCTTGGTGGGGTAATAGAGGGGTAATTATGCAGTGTAAGATTTCCCCTTGTCAGAATCTTACCCAACTTTTTTGAAGAAGGGAAAGAAAGAGAGGATAATTATTGTGTTTTGACAAGGCATATTTGCAGGTGTATTGTGTAGTTGAAATCTTAGAGGAAATATTTAATTGTTTTTGAAGGTCAATAAATGTGATAACTTGAAGAAATTGAGTAAAGATAGAGAGAGGTAAAGATGGATTGTTGTCGGTGTTACGAGAGAAGAATAGTTTAAGGAAAAGAAATGAAGAACTTTTTTTCGTTTGGGAATTTCGAAAAAAAAATCTAAAAGGTACTAACAAAAACAAGGGTTAATACAATTAAGAAATTTCATCAATTTGATGAATATCGTAGGCTTATCGGATGTTTGAAGTTAGAAACAGAAAAAAAGGAGTTCGATTTTTGAGAGAAATTAGCTCTTAAAAGCAATCATAATTCTATTGATCAGTTTAAAAAAGGTATGTAATTCTAATCAATCTACATATTTAGATAGACCACATTCCAAGAAATATTCAGGGATAGATAGTTAATAGCTGAATTAGAATATCAATGTTTTTTATGATGGGATAAAACGAAATCCTTTAAAAAGTAAAATGAAAAAATACCATAAAACGCGATAAAAGGTAGATAGGAAAAGATATTAAGTTCTCAAAATTTTACAGAAAAAGCAGAGAGTTTTGGCTGTTTACTAGATGGAGCAGTTGAAGATATGAAATAATGGGTGAGGTTATGAAAAATTATCGGCATTTAAGAACTTTATCCAGTCAAGAAACTTTTGAAATAAAATATTCACTTGTCCAATCAGCAAGTTTAACCTGTTAGGCAATGAATATACAAATTGAAGACAAATTCTGAGGCAGATAAAATAAATGAATTAAAGCTATTTAGCTTATTGAAAAGGAGATGCTTAAAAATTTGTGTTTTTCATTTAAATCTTGATTGATTGGATTTTTAGTAGAGATACTTCACATGAGTCTTTTTGGAATTTAGCTAAATAAAAATTCATTTTTTACATACATCATCCCTATCCTGATTCCAAATCACAGGATAAAAATAATACCTGAACAAAAGCAAACTGGCATTCCCAATTAAATACAATTGATTCCTTGTAGTTTTAGATAATAATGTTGTCCATTGACGAAAGCTAGAACTTTTTGAAAAAACTGAAAATACCAATAAAAAAGCAGATTTGTTATGATTGTTAAAAAAATACAAATCTGCTTCTGTTTTTTAGAGAAAGATAATCCAAGAATAACTCAATTTCATTAATAATCTAGTTTTTTCCTATAACACTTTGATTATCTTCATCTTTGAATAATTTATGAAAAAATATGAACTAAAAACTCTTTAATATCTTTTTGGTTTTGTGAATATATTTAAAAATAATAAAATAGGTTTAATTTAAGTCAAACAAATAAGAAAGCATCTTGGGGGGAGGAGATTCACATTTATAAATACAATTACAAATATTTTAAATCAGATCTCTTGGATGTTGTCTCCCTTTTCTTCCTTCTGCTTGTAATACTAGTCTTGCTTCTTGTTTTTGATGTTGTAGATATCCAGAAAATTCTTGCGGTTGTGGAGAATTCTTTCGATAATTTTGTCTGTTGTTAGGTCGTAAGTCGACTAAACAATCTCAAATTTATGCAGCTCCTTGGGTAATTAGTAAGGATCGTCTTCAGGATTTTCAGAGGGTACTTCATTCTTGTCGATAGATCCCGAAACAACCACATCAATTTTGAATTGTTCCATCATTGTCTTGGTGACCTTCCAAGGTGCTCCAATAATAACCTCATCCACGAATTTAATAGCAAGCACGCTCAGCACTCTTTCTTGAAGAGAAAGAAGAGGATAATGTCTTCCTTTTTTCTCAGCTATTATGTCATCATCATGAAGACCTACGATGAGATAGTCTCCTTTGCTTTTAGCATTTGCAAGTGTCGAAATATGACCGATATGAATCATATCATATGAGCCATCAATGTAGACAATTTTATCTCCAGCTTTAGGGTCTTTTAAGCCATGACTGAACTATCTAATACGCTTAGTTGTGTTTAAGAGTTTCACTTTATGAGCAGTCTTCTCATCGATTTCATAATCACCTTAAGCTGAAAGTTGAGCAACTTAGTTTTGCTCTGCTTTTGTTGTCTCGATTTCTTCGATTTTACTAGCTACAACGTGATTGCCGTCTCCGCTAAGCCTTCTGATTTTCTGCATTGCTACATTGGGTTCTTACTTTGTGAGAAGGAGAAGTCGACCTACAATGTCAGTTGTCGAAA